>Ga0307515_10002285_pt1 | contig 41940 bp, 50 predicted proteins | sample 17_EM_MG_FD_194513 | JGI IMG/M metagenome (GOLD analysis project Ga0307515, IMG submission 194513) | Populus trichocarpa ectomycorrhiza microbial communities from riparian zone in the Pacific Northwest, United States - 17_EM | ecosystem: Host-associated > Plants > Roots > Unclassified | place... | reverse complement strand
AGAGTGTAACACACATGTCGTTCTGATGATGCGTATACGTCACCACAAAGTAAAGGAGGTACGTATGCAGCGCGACCCGTCGCCTGGGCGACGGGTAGCGTGTAATTCTCCGTCAGAGTGTACGAGGTTCCGTCAGAGCTGTCAGAGCCGTCCGGAACACCCGGGTGTTTCAGATGGAAATTAGGGTCTTGGCTTATGTCCCTTCAAAACTTTTTCGGCCATCTTACTACCCTTGACCGCAAACACAACCGAAGATGCTTTCTTTCCTTCCACTTTCTTCTTCTGCACATCTTTCGGTCCTCCAATCCAGTTGATAGCGAGGGGCAACACCACCCCCTCGTTCTCAGCCTGCAATTCCTGCCTCAATTTCTCAAGTCCTCCCCCGGTCTTCTTCCCCAAATACCTATCGAAATTGACGCCATGCATTTTCACTCTCTCCCAGAGCTCATCTGTCTCAATGTCCACAATTCCTGCGTCCACTTTCCTAGCTGCTTTAATCACGAGCTCCCTATACCGAATCAACATTTCGGCCGTTGCTGCAGGGGTCGTAATCATCGACAAGCATCCTCGGGTGTTCTTTGTAACTCCCTGGATGCGCACAAAATGTGGGACGTTTGCCTCAAAAAGTGCTCTATTCACTTCCGACGAAAAATCCAAATCTTTCTTCTGAGAAAGGGGGAGACCATTATCTCTCTTGAAGGTGACTCTCCATTTCTCCATCGAATTTTGTCCTGGGGGGACCGGCTTCATCTCCTCCTTCTTCTGCTGTCTCTTAACCTCAACAAAGCCATCTCCCTTCTTCTTCTGCTGCTGTCCCGATTGTTGTTGTTGTTGTCGCTGTTCAGGTTGCTTCTTTGGTGGTGGCGGTGCTGCCGCTCTCTGCGCCCACGTATCTTTTTTCTTTTCTTCCGGTTTCTTTGCCGGTTTCTTTTCATTCGGCTTCTTAACCTCCGGCTTCTTAGTCCCAGCCCTCGGTCGCTTCGGTATTTCTTTTACCTCCGGTTTTTTCACCTCCTTCTTCGTTCGTTCCGGCACTGCAGGTGCAACAACCGGTTTCTTCACAATTGTAACCTGTCCACTCGGGGTGAACCTCGGAAACTCCTGTGTTTTTCCCCCTGGTGCAATAATTGGGGCGTGCCTTGACGCCTCCAACTCCTGCTCATCCACCAACATCTGTTCAATAACCCTATCCGCTTTTTCATTTTCCTTCTCCGAAAAAGTCGCCCCGGGTTCAAACTCAATATCACTCATCTCTTCCTCCTCAGGGGTGGCCTGTGCCCGTTTCCCCATTCGGATTTCATTCTTCTTTCAACTTTCTTCCGCCGCCTCCTCAAACCTCTTGACCACTCTATCGGTCAACTGGTCCACCATCTGTTCCATGCAATCCATCATTGCATTTTCAATCGTCTTGGCCATGTTAACCGGGGCTAACTTGGCCACCTTCTTCTCAATCTTCTCCAACCTCTGATCGAGTTTTTCCCCCCTCTCCTCATCATACCCTCTACCCAACTCAACCTCGGTCAAAACCTTTTCCGCCGTCCTACGAATGGAGGTGACCCCCGCATCCATATGATTCTGTCTGGCCGCCATAAAATCTGCCAGTTTTAGGCACCACTCATCGTATCGCTCATCATGCAACTGATTCGTGGCCATAAAATCCCTCAGCCCGTTAGTGTTCCGGAGATACTCACCAACAAAAGCTTCCAAATCAACTGGCCCATTCTCATTCGTCAACGTCTCTGCAGGCTTGGCCCAATCAGCATCCAGCCTTTTCCTGCTTGGCGTCTGGGGCATATTCGGGATTGGTCATTCGGGCGTTACCGGCCTCCTAACTCCCTTCCCCTTATTGCGCTTTTTTCCCTTCTTAGTTGGCGTCATGTAGGGCGACTCATCCCTCCACTCCACCTCCGTCATCGTATCATCTTCGTTGTCGCTGCTGTCGCTGACTTCGAATTTTCTCAGAATGGATGTGTAGACTTTCCGGGTCTCTTCCATTCCCCCCTCCTTTTCCGCACCTTGACTAGCATTTTCCTCCGACTGAATATACCTTCGTGCGATAATACCAACACTCGCCCTGGGAATCGAAAAAGGATCCTCAGAAAGAGCGTTTAAAACACTTAGAGGTAGGCCCATAATGCTTCCCTCGTAAGTCATAGCTGGCAAAGGGGACTGGACCCTCTCCCTTGGTGTTTGCGATGGGAAGGAAACCTCACTTCCCCCGTAATTCATAGTCGGTGGTGGTGACAATGAAGAATCATCATCGCTCGAAATCGTGTGAACTGGGTGGTCGCGCCTGTTCCCATATTCATCAATAACCGAATTTTCGTTCCAAATCAGCTCAATAATTTGACTCAAATGCCCCTCTGCAACCGCCTCGGCATTATGAATCCTCACTCCTTGGTTGAACTGTTCTCTGGTCAAAGTAACTGCCGCCTGTTGTACTCCCAGATAATCTCCTAACTCCTCCCGAGCGATCTCAGAAGTCTTAGCTGTTCCGTCCGGGTCGGTAGGAAGCGATCCGGTGATTTCATTGTGTTTATCGAGTACTTCCCCGATACCGCTGCTAGTGGTGACAGTCGACTGCGCGCTCGACATTTTTTCCTCCAAATTCTCCTTCGCCTTCTTAAGTGTCTCCTTAAGGCTGGGCTGCTTTTTGGCTCCGAAGAGACTCATTTTGGCTCCTTAGTAACTGAATTCGAAAAAAACAGCTGAAAACCGAAGCAAAAGTTTTCTGACGATAATAGAATTGATTGGACGATAAGGGTCTTGGCAATACTAAAAGGTGGTGTGGTGTGTTGTCGGAGTTGTTCGAGACAAATGTGTTGCGGCTCTGCGGAGTCTCGCGTCCATTTTCCACCCAACTCTTACTCCTCATCGCTAGCGCAGAGTCGCAATGCATTCCATCCAACAAGCCTCTCTTCCTTCCGCTCACGACTCGTACTGGCTCTCGGACGCTGACGCCGTACTACTGCTCATCGAAAACAACTTCCTGCGCCTGATCGAAGAGAAGAAAGCTGCGGAGATGCTTCGGCCGATGCTACGAACGCCACGAACGCCGTGAACATGAACGGTCGGAATAATGTCTTCCCTCTCAGCGTAAACAACTGGACCCTACCGCACACCTGGAAACATCCTGTCACAGCGCCAAGACAGCATCCTCTTGCACTGGCTTATCCTCAACGAACAAAACGGCACCAACATCGAAACTGCGCGCGCAGATCTCCCGTGAGGGTCAACATTGGCGAGTTTGCTATACAATATCCGGTTTCTAGTACACCGCATCCTTCTGCTCTAATTTGAATCCTTTCCGTCACCACTGTCGAGGCTACATCCTGTGCAATCTACGAGGATGCGGGGCATGGACGGCATTGCATGTATGCGAAAGATGATTCAGTTTGTTGTCTTGGATTCAGACTTGACAGTGAGCTGGAAGGTGGAACAATTGACGACGAAAACACAAATTGAGGCCTTTTGCGCGCTCGGCCGAGCCTTCTAATCAATGTTCTACCACACCAAACACTTACATTTGGCGCTACAGCACAGTTCACTCAACGTAAGTTCCTAAAACACCAGGCTCCACCAAGTTAAAGGATTCCCGACTACCAATGTATGATATCAATCGACTAGCCAATTGAATAAGCGACACCAAGCCACCAGAAGTTTCCACAGGATACAGTTTGCGGATGTGTCGACCCCCTTTTCGATAAGGTCATCGATCTCAATTATTGCCAGTCGGGAATCTTGAGTAATCTACATAGGCAACGGATGGCTTCTGGAGCGCTAGAGGGTTATAGATGTATGTGCTATAAACGGTAAGAAGTACAATCTTTGAGAAACTTAGGTAGATCTGATATGGCTGTAGCCGATACTTGAGCCATAGATCTAGCAGAGAGCGCAAACGCTCATCTACAAATAACGACTAAGATCGGTGCGAACCGCACGATACCACCCAGCACCCCTCTCTGATAACCTATGTTCTACTGACAAGAGTTATCCGAACGTCTCCAACAGTCTCTACTGCCCCTCCGCAGCTCGTTCGGTCTACCCTTATCCATCCACGCTTGATCCACGAGAATACTACGTCATCGATCAGCATCCAGCATGTTCACTGAAACTATTAGGTACTACGGAGATGACCACGGGCCATATAGAGCTGTGAGAGCATTCTTGAAGCCGACCACAAAGAAAGTCTTACTGGAGAATCTCGTTACAGAATTGCACATCTATGTGCGCACTAATACTGCCTGGCTCCACGGCAATTCTCTCGGCAGACGACTTCAAATACGAGGTTTTGAAATACTCCGGCATTTTTAGGGATGATTCAAAGCTGCACAAGACCACGGCTTACCAGGTGACGGGTATCAGGGGTCCCGTGAGTAGATTATCGCGGCGCACCTGTTTCTCGGCAGCAGTCCACCCTTGACTTGGCCTTCGACAATATATAGAGCGTCAAGAACGGACTCCTGATGTTCTAATTAATCGAGGCGGTTAAGCAGCCATATGCTTCCATTTCCTTCAACTGCTCCACCTCTTGCACCAAATGTGTGAGCTTAACAATTGACCTAACCAGCACTGCTGAGCGGGACGAAACCCTTGCAAGAAACCAGGAGATTCGGAGGGCTATTCCCACGATTGTTTCAATGCAATCACTTGTGTGCTGACTTTGGAGGCAGCAGACATGGACGCACTAGTCAAGACTAAAGGCGTTTGTGATCAATGATAGCCGCTTCGGTTGTTCCATCATGGTGAACTAATACCCGTTGTTGAACATAGCGCTGATGGAGCTTTACAAGCCGCTGCTGTCGTTTTTTCTGGGGTGGATAGTAGGGAGAGAGGGGGGGGGCGAGCTGCTCTGGGTTAAGCTTAAGCCAAGCACGATCGAGCGGCGACTAGTGAATAAAATTTATGTATGTGCACATCGTAGCAGTGCGTTGTTCGTGTTTAGCTATTATTTTGGCCTTTTGTGAACAGATCCATGTGCCACAATTATCTACTCACAATCCCATCATGTCTACTCAAGAACGAGAAGGGCCAGAATTCATCGATTTCGCTGGGCTGTTCGTGGCAAAGCTATAAAGTTAAAAGTATCCTCGGGATCTATCTAAACATACCACGGTGTTCTCTGGTGTCTTTCGGATAGTCTTCTCTTGCTAATGTTTATGGATTCCCTCCGATACCATTTATCAAGCACATTTGCGCTAACGACCTTGTGGCTACCCGCACTGTCGGCTAACAGGCGCAATTGGATGTTCCATACAGTTGAACAAACCTCAACTCCAATAATCCTCATTCTCATTCTCATATGCACAAATTAGGGCGTGATCTCCAGAGTTGCATAGATGTCCCAAAATTGGGATTATGAAAGTTTTAAGGTGAAGCTTTCAAATGTCGCCAGAAAAACTATACTTTGGTAGGAATTCTTAAAGTGGATTTATTCAATCGATCACTCCGTGTTGGAATGCAGTTGAATCTCAGTGGACTTGACCTGGAATACCAATCGGGGACTTCGTGGCGTCTACCGATGGATTGGCAATCCCGAGGCACATTCCTTCCCGGTGCATTTTGACATGTTAACGTTACTTCCTCAGCCCTACATGTTCCCATCAAGCCGGCTAGGCACACCTTAACTGGTCGGGCAACCTCTGCCAACCCCGCGACATCCTAGAATTATTAGTTATAAATTGTCGTTTTAGAGGGTTAGGGTCTCAGCGCGTGGGAGGAGAGCTAGAGTCCCTGCAGATAAAAAATATATTTAAGCGCAAGCACTAGCTAGCTAGATTGGAGAGAGGCTCACGTCCCTTCAAGCTCCTCTGATGTTTCTACACCCCTATATACCTTCGCCGCCCCTCGCCCTCCTTGCTTCGCAGCTCTCTGTGACGAATTTACGTTTCGATAATATTGCGTTACCGACTTGAAGCTGAACACGTCGACCTTGGGATCGCAGGATGGAGTACGCTGATCTCGTCAGCCCCTTTTTGGCGCGTCCGGACACTATTGTCCTTGAGACGTTGATACGAGATGCTTCCACCGCCATCAACGGGAATGATAATGGAAAAGCCTATGGGCACACCAATGGGAAAGCGAACGGCAAGGCTAACGGGAACTCGAATGGAAGTACGAATGGAAATACCAAGGACAAGACCGACTACGAGATGGATGATGCGGAATCAATTGCTCTCTTGAACGACATCAACGATATCAAAACCAAAGAATTCGAGCCAACGATATTCACAATGCTTGACGTTGATCTTGACGGCAAATCAGTTCTCCATCAATATCTTATAAAGCCCTACGTGCAGTGGGCGTCGAAAGCGGTCCGACGGGATACAGACATCGTTTTCCTTACCCACATTTTTACCTACATGTTCACCTCCGTCCCTAGTGCGATACTTCTCTACTACCGATTCTCATGGTGGCATGGGGCCATCCATGCGTTGATGACACTGTTTTATGCCGGGCCTTTCACCCTCATGCTGCACAATCACATACATAATAACGGTGTGCTAGCGAGCAAATACTCCTGGTTTGACAAGACATTCCCGTACATTCTCGAACCCCTGATGGGGCACACTTGGGATTCGTACTACTACCATCACGTTAAGCATCATCATGTAGAGGGGAACGGCCCTGACGATCTCTCGTCGACTGTACGGTACCAACGCGACGAGCTGCTCCACTTCTTGCACTATCTTTTCCGATTCATGTTGCTAGTTTGGATTGAATTACCGATTTATTTCTTTCGGAAAGGGAGACCAGCCTCAGGAGTGAGAGTCTTTTTCTCAGAAGCTAGCTCGTACTTCCTTTTTTATCAACTAGCCAAATGGAAATTCCATGCGACGCTTTTTGTCTTCCTTATCCCGTTGCTCCAGATGCGGATCGCCATGATGATTGGAAACTGGGGACAGCATGCGTTTGTCGATGATGTGGAGCCCGAGTCTGCGTTCAGATCCAGTATCACGTTGATTGATGTCACCGTAAGCTCTCCTACGTTCCTGTGTGTTGCACATTGCTAATTCTGTCCAGAGTAACCGCCACTGCTTCAACGATGGATACCACACCTCACACCACCTCAACCCCCGCCGCCACTGGCGTGACCACCCCGTCGCGTTGCTCAAGGCTAAAAACCAATATGCGGATGGCCGAGCATTGGTCTTTGCGAATATTGACTACCTGATGATTACGGTCCGGCTGTTGATGAAGGACTACGACTACCTAGCAGGGCGTCTCGTACCCATGGGCGAACAGATCGGGATGTCACGGAAGGAAATCGCTGACATGTTGAGGACGAAGACAAGGCGGTTTGTAGAGGAGGATATCAAGAGGAAGTTTAAGGGGCAGTAGGTACGTGATTGGTACAACGTGGTGGTAGTGGTGGTGGTGGTGGTGGTGGTGAGATTACTAGATTGGCTGGTAAATATCGTTGTATTTAGAACCGAGTACTTAGTATTGCATATCATCAACGGCGTTATATCAGGATGGATGTTTATAGTTATTCATTATAGTTATTATACAAACTACCACTCTGACCAATAGCTCTTTAAGATGGCTGCAGTATGAAAATACGCACTTAAGTATGCGGGCGAATACAGTTCCTTGCATAGTGACCGAGGTCTTTATAAGGTGAGTACCATGATAGAAATATCCAGGAGTCTACAAATAGTTTTGTTGAGAATTACAGCATTGGCTGCATCCAATAGTCCACCGGCTGGGCCATGGCCTCGTGCGTATGCAGCCTGAGCGTTATGCATTGTGGTAGTCGACTGTCTACAACGTATGATATCTGGGAACTTCAAGTTGAATAGTATTGGTGGTGCTGGTGCTGGAGAAATTCGCAGTGAGTCATAGTGAGAAAGGGTTTCAATCATCAAGTTAATTAAGAACTACGACATGCACAGAGGGTAGCTTATATAAAAGATAGTCTGTATCATTCGGGGTTTTGGGGAGCTGAGGGATGGTTTGTGATAGCCGTGTTCGCTAGTGCGCTCGAAAACCAGCCGAGGAGCGAGCTTACGAGCGACGAGAAATTCTAGGAACGAGAGCAGTGCACTAGTTGGGTGCTTGATTCCTTGGTCATTAAAGATATAAAGATCGTTCAACGCCCCGACATCAGATTTAGATTAATATAGTGACGTGCTTTGGACTCCAATACAATTCAATTCACCGAGTGTCCTATATGGATAACAAACAAGCAAAACTCCTGAATCCGGATGTCGATAGCGCCCCCTTCCCCTCCTCCCTCCTCCCTCCTCCCCCCTACTTCCTTAGCCCAATATTAACCTGTAGTAACAATACAATACAATATAACCTCCGATAAACAAAAGAAGCCGGGTGAACAACGTAGCCCAAGACAAACACCACTCTCATTCCTGGCACTGATAACCAGACAGTAAACATCCCTTGGCCTTCGTATTCCAATGATTTTTCACATTATCAGGCCTTCGGTTCATCCCAAATGCCGCATTAACATCTGCAACTAATTTATTCCACTCTGCACTTGGAATTGCTGCAGTGACCCGTTCGAAGTACATTTCCATCTCCGCTCTTGAGACAGCATTTTTGGTGGATGAGGGATTCCCGTTTCTGGGTTTGGTGGGGGAGGATTGCTTGGTGGGGGATGATCTCTTGGTAACGCCCGTTGGCTTCATGGGGGATAGCTGATGAGTGTCAGATTATGATCAATGCTAGAATCCGGCGCTGCAGGGGGAAGTGCTTATGTACCTTCTTATTCGACTTCTTTGTCCTCTGATCCAAGGCATAACTCATTGCCAGCGGCGAAGACGGAGAGAGCGTGGGGACAGGACTCACCATCCCCGCTGTGCTGCCATCATGGCCAGTGGCGTTCGGGTAGTAGTAACCGCCATTACCATTGCCGTTGCTGTTGCCATACACGGCATCGTCGAACTCTGTTTTGATCCTCGGAGGCTGCACGGGAGGCTGGTGGAACTACAAACATTATCAGTACGGTAGCAAACACTGGTTACGGGAGTTACTGACAGGCACACTGCCTTCGCTGGTGGCGGATCCAGGAAACATATACTCCTGCCATGCCCCCTGATGATCAAAACGTAGCCGTCCCGTGGTAGGAACGAGAAAATTGCCGTCCACAAGCTTTTGTCTGAAATTTGACATCCTGGGAAAAGCTGGCTGGTTTGAGAGCGCGGGGTATACTAGAGATACAAGCGAAAACAGTGAACGCGGGAGTGAGTGAGAGTGCGTCTAACGCGCCTGGAAAGTATTTATGTAGGAACGCTGTAGGGAGCGAGTGAGTAAGGAAGGAAGTGGCTCCCAGAGAAGGAGTGGTTTTTATGGACAACCTTCATGACGACAACGTCCAATTTGGATTGAACTGTTAGCGGTTGTTTGCTAGAGGGCAGCTCGAGGCCAAAGCGCTAGAGTCTCTGGCTTGTTCCTGGCTTGTCCCGCTTCCCGTAGCTGCGATCCCTTACTCGCAGTAGGTACTTGGTACCACAAAATGCCAGCTTCAAGACATACTCGAAATGGCAACGAACATAACGAATCTGGCCGTTCCAACCTTCCTATTTATATCTGCCACCGTCATTTTCTGGTATTAAGTCCCTACCAAGAGTTGCCTGGAGATTGCACCAGGAAAAGCCGCTAGTTCTGCTGAGGATCTGTCGCAGAAGGGTTTTGATTGGTGCACGACTCGGCTTTCTGCCTATTGCCTGGAGGAGTCACCGGTGTCAAAGATAAACAAACCTCCACATTGGTCGACGCCACACGTTCGGACCCCCCGATATTCATCCTCTGTCACTCGATGACGTCATATCGGCCAGTTCAGGTGCGGATGTTGGAGTTCTTTGGCCCCATTACCTGGTCACCCCTTGCGGGAAAAAGCATTCGCGAGGCGGTCCTAACTGCAGAGGGCATTTTTCTGCGCAGAAACTAGGGCCAAACACCTCTGCTCCTATAAAGGGCAGCCCTCCGCTTTTGACAGTTCGGGTCCAGTGCACTAGTGGCGAACATCAAACTCATGTGGTAACCTCACCTATAGCGACTTAATACTTCAGCTGCTATACACTTCACTCACATCCATGATTTATTATGGCGTAGTGCCATAGAAACTACACCACCTTGCCCGTTTTCACGATTTGGTTGGGAAAGCATCCAGAGGCAGCAGTGAGATCTGAGCGCGGATCCAAGCGATCTGGTTAGCTATATTTTGTCCGTGAATCCTGCTGACAACTAGATTTCACGACAGCGGGCTTGTATTAATGGCGGTGGCCGCTGCAGTGCTGTAGTGAACTATCGTGACAGCCGTCCTGGCGGTCATTGTGGTATGCTCCGTATCAGAATTTTGGTGGCTTCTGTGGCGAGGTTATAGTGCCAGTAGTAGCGAGCTCCATAGTGGAATTATCATTGTGGCAAGCTTCATGGCGCTGCAGCAAGATCATTTAGAGAAGATTTATCGCGTAACTACCTGCAACTTTCAACATGCAAATTTAGGAAAGCTCTTTAAAACTTGCGTAGCTTTCCTCAACTTTTACAGCTTTCACCGAGCTTCTCGGTGTTTCCCCTTTCACGTAAAGGGGTTTAATCTTTCAGTTCGAATTCAGTAGGTAGTACTAGCAAGGATCGACTACGAAAGGCATGCATATGCATGTATACGGCAGTATAGATACCTTCATAATAGCTACCCTCTATCGACAACAGCTAATCGCAACGTATCTAGGACGAGAGCTGGCTGGATATAATGACCTCGGGAGCAGGTTGCGATTTCGAGATAATGCATCTGCCCCCATTGCTTCATCGATTCCATGATTGCCAGTAGCTCCCAGTCGTATGTGTCGCAATTGTTATTCAGGAGAGGGCATTTTCGGGAACAGACGTAGGACTCCGAAGCCATCATACTAATTCAAAATGCTCACGATCGTAAAGCGTCTGGAGGGTAATTAGCTTTGCCGGATCAAAGTCCTGGAGAACCGGTTCCTGCATCCGTAACGGGTTTTTGAGCTTCCGAAACGTAAGTTTAGCATCTCTCATATATTCCTACATGGGAGCAATCGCCTTTACGTTCTCCGATTGTTCGACTGACCCCTTCTTGGGCTCTGTTCATAAGTTTCGGCGTTCGACGACAATATGAGACATCATGTACTACTCCGGGGAGGTAAAAAGATGCTGTGGTATGGGTCATAATACTGTGCCAACAGATGAGGCTCGGGCGTCTTTATCATCTGTATGCCGGTATAAATTTAAAGAGTTCGTCTGAGACTCGTCTGAAAATAAATCTTATCATCTAAATTATAAACTTGCTGTCACTCGAGCTCGGTAGACTATCAACAACCTTAAGATCAACAGAGGATGTCCGGACTGCATTCAGCTTCCTATTAGTTTTGTCCTCGTCGTCGTCATTCGTTTACAACGGGTGTCATTTTCGATCCGCTCGATTGCGAGCGTTGTCATTTAGCCTCGTCCGAAGGCAAAATCTGTCGGCACAGTAGTAACGGGAGCTGGTAGTATGTTTTCTTTACCATCTATAGAAGCTGTACACTGTTAGTCGTGTGGACGCGGGCAACCTAACTCGTGAGTGGCAGACGAGGGAGAGCTGTGCTTGTATTGTACCGAGCACAGTGATTGGGACGTCAGCTGTCGGCGGGAAGTGTCTGCCCCAGGCTTCTTAACAGGCTGTCAGTGTCAGTTCAATTTGTACAGTGTGGGAAAAATGTCAGCCCAGTGTTCAGATACCGAGTAAATGCAAGTAGATAAAAAGACTAGTTACATGCGAAGGGACTCAATAGCACAACTGCAGATAAAATTGAAGCTGGTCCACTCTTTCCACTGCAGGTTCTAACTGCACTCATTCTTCCACACCATTGAAACTACATCTGCTGGCATGGTGAGTACAGCATTAGGACTTCAGGGCTTCACATAGTCTAGACTCTGTCTCGGTACCCTTCCCCATCAGTCAGGTTAACCCCGCCCACAATTCTAAACCTGCCAGGCGAACCTTGTCCATCCAAAAAAAAAGTGCCAAGCGCGAACCCCATCCCAGCCACTGTTCTCGGTACAGTAGGTTGGAAACGAGCCTGCGAACGGCGCCAGACCTTGTGCGTACGAGTTTATTATAAGTTGGTTGATTCGAACATCATAGATGAATCACTCGACCCTCGAGAGTTTGCTTCCGTGACTTCCGTGGCGGCTCGTGACTCGGCCGTACGCTATGATTTGTCAAAATGACCCGACCCAAATCTAGAACGTCAGCTATAGCTCAGAATCCGATGCTATGTATACACCAATTATAGGACGGGAATAGGTGGGTTTGCGATCACTATTATCGATATCAGGTCTACGTACGTCCAACGTATAGTACACTCATTTCGAAAAGCCCAGCCCACCTGAATTAAACATCAGGCATCTCTGCCACCGCATTATATGGCATCGTTATCAACCCTGCCATTAATGATTTTCCCTTTGTAGACCAACCGTAATCTGGATTGAGCATAGAGGTCCAGCGTACTCTACACTTCAAACTTCCAGGACGTTTTTCCAACTGTCTCGACTTGTTCTAGACCTTCGTACCATCTGACCCCTTTGAGTTCTCATGTACGGGCCGGAGAATGAGCTGCGATGTCCGACATCAGGCGTTTCTTAGCGCTTCAATAGGTACTTTTTACTTGGAACTTCCCCAAAGGCCATGCTTTCTCAGCCGACCGCCAAAGATTTATGCAACGGAGTCGTAATACGGACCAATAAAAAGCCTTACGGACCTAGGCTTCAGTCAAGAATTGATTAAGGAAATATTAATCACGCTGAGTGTAAGAAATCTCTAACCTGAGTTTAAGCGCTCCTTTTTACTCGCGAGGGACCAAGCAATTCTGGGAACGAGAGTAGAACTTGAGTTCAGTTGCAATTGGTTTGTGAGGTGCAGAGATGGTTGTCTCGGCCTTGCACGTTGGGCTAAGGGCGCGTCTGGCTGAACAGTAGCGTTCTAGTATCTGGCCGGCGAGTTGAGGTCGACATCGAAAGCGCGGACGGAGCTGTTCGGCTATTCAAAAAGCAATGGGCGCTTAACGATCCCCTTCAATGAGTGATCTGAATTTTACGCCAGAGGTGAAACCCCAAAACCATGGTTTTGGAGCCATATTTGGGGGTTGCTGAATATGCCCTGAACTCTAAAACCACAATATCACGATAGGTATTGTCCTTAAGCTCGGGTGGTAACTCTAAAGTTATATGTGGGCATCCAAACAAGCAGTACAAATCGTATATTCCATAAAGCTGTTGGAATAGCTACATTAAGAAGCCCACTGAACTAGATTCTCTCCTTTCCACGCCATGAATTGCACCCGTGCGTACAAGATATGCATAGCTCTTGGCATCAGCGTGATTCGGGGACATCTATGCGTGCTCCCTCAAGATTCAATGGCGCAACATCGGTTCCGGCCGAATGCTACTCATGACTAGTGTGTTTCCAAACCCTTCCCCACTCTAACTCAATCACCGAACTCCTCCAGACATCCTCGCTTTAAATCTCATGCCCTGCAACTTTAAACTAAAGATTCACATAGACAGCAATGTGCATCCGAGATGTCCGAGATAACTCCGTACCATGCGTGCTCGACCAAAATCCACCGTGCTTATGAAATCAGACGTGTTCCTGCAATTTTCATCCCATGCTAAATTAAACCTGTAGGGTTCTCCAGTGCTCTCACAACGCGGCACATCGAATTAAAAGTTCACGGGAGCGAGTTACCCATTCGGCGCCGGAAGCCCTTCCAAACCGAAGGGTCTGAGTTATAAAACCCTCGATGGAAGCCGTTCTTGCAATGCATAAATTCCCCACGGCATAGAAGGAAAAGATGATCTCGCAATTCAGCTCAGTAGTGCTTTTTGGGTTGGTATCGTTGTTAGGGTTTGCGGATGCTGCTGCAAGGACTTTTCCGCCGGCGGGGTGTGTCGTGGTCAGCAAGTCGCCATCTCCTGGGCAATTTTCTTCGGTATTATCCCCTCCATCACCACCGTCACCATCATCATCACCAACGAGTTGGATGCGGTGCTAATATGGTTCATTAGGTTCAAGCTGCGGTCGATTCCTTGAGCACTAGTGCTACTGGTAGACAGTGTATTTTCATCTATGGGGTGGGTATACGATATGTATTTGCCGCAGGCTGTCTGCTGACGTTATATCGAGGGAACTTACTACGAACAAGTACTCATAAACGAGCGATCTGCTCAACTCACCATCTACGGTTACACCAAGGATACCAGTAACTACTGGGGTAATACAGTGACGATAACGCAAGGCCGCTCTCAAGACACTGTCGCCACCAACGATCTCACTGCGACTCTCCGCGCCCATAACACGGACCTCAAAGTGTACAACATCAACCTGGAAAACACTCGCGGTCAGGGTCGACAGGCACTGGCAGTTTCTGCGCTGGCCGGCAAGCAGGGATACTACGGCGTCAAGTTCATGGGGTATCAAGATACCATTCTTGCGAATGTAGGCGCGCAGTTATATGCTCGCTGCTATATCGATGGAGCCGTAGACTTTATTTTTGGGCAGAATGCAACAGCGTGGTTCGATGCAGCCGATATCAGGATCAAAGGAAAGGGCTATATCGTCGCCAGCGGTAGAGATAGCGAGAGCAATCCAAGCTACTACGTCATCCATAATTCAAACATCCAACTTGCAAATGGCGTAAGTTTGGCCCCCGGGAGTGCCTACCTCGGCCGCCCGTGGAGGAATTATGCAAGAGGTGAGCAAATAACGCTTTCCCCTCTGCATAATGCATTATCTGACTGACAGTAATATAGTCGTCTTCCAGAGGACTGATATGACCGATATAATCAACCCCGACGGGTGGAGTATCTGGAGTGCAGCGGCTCCTAACACTGACCATGTTTACTTGCGTGAGTGGAAAAACACTGGAGGAAGTGCAGCTGGCCAGAGGGTAAGTTGATCTCCATATCCATCAACTTGGTTCAGTTCTAACCGACGCGGAACAGGCAAAGTTTGGTGGATATACGACGGCTGAAATCCCTATCTCTCGGATCCTTGGGAATGACTACACTAGATGGGCTGACACCAGTTACCTCTCATAGAGAGGTGTCTGCGTTTGCGGATTTGGGACATAGAAAGTTTGATCAAACTGGGGGGCTGTAGGATCCGTGTTAGATAGAGCGCACTGGAGTATCGTCTTCAGTCACTTGTGATATTTAATTGTATTTTCTTTGGACATTTAGCTATAGAGGTTTCTTTAAATTCTTTAAATCTTCTCTGTTCTCACCGTTGATAAATGCCGAACCCGGTACTCCGTAGGTGGGATAGTATATTATCGTATTTATCTTGTTCCATAACGCGTGGTTTGTGACGCTAAATTTTGACAGATTGGCAGATATTCTTGTGAAATACGGGTATGAGTGAGGCAATGAAGGACCCACTCGGAGTTCTGATCCCGCCCCACCGAATAATCTCAAACCCCCCATACACAAAGCAGCACCGTGACATCCTCTACAAAACAACAGGATTTAGCCCTAACCCAATCTCAGGTGCAATACAACCAACGCTGACCGGTAATGAGCAAAAAAAGATCTTGGTGAGAGGTGAATGAAATTGGGAAACCATAGAAGTAGCAAGAGAGAAGAAAGAGCGCGAATCAGAATCCTCCACAAGCAGATACAAAGCCTAACAGGCAGATCCTTCCTTGGCTGCTAGGCGTAACGAATCAAGGTCTTCCCAAAAGTGGTTCTCTGTCAATCCCAAAATGTCTCTCCCCATCCCTCCTAATAAACCACCCATAGCCATAGCGATATCCTGTGTCTTCCATCATTTCCTCTCTCTCCTTTACTCCCATAACTGCAGTATCAACGTCGTCCAATGCATTACTCGCATAAACCACTGCATATGTTCCAGCCAAACTCGTCAGTAAGTAACATAAAAATGCGTGATACAATGAGATGTAGGTCCATAGTACCACGGGTATGAATATCGCCAACATGATAATTTCTGTGTTAAATGCTCCATATAAAAGAGGGTGGGTAGTCTGTCAGACGGCTTTTGGTCGCGGTTATAGCCGTATGACAAGACAGTTTGTATAGGAAATTGGGTTAGGGTTAGGTTATTGGCGACATACATCGTGTACTATGAACATCTTCAGGATTAGGTATTAATACTCTAGTGTCTGAATTTTCGAGCTTCGAACCGGCGTGTGCGAGTTGTGATCCGCACACTTCGTAGTTAGACACCTATTAGCCTTGTTAAAGATGTTTGAATGCATATGTTCCGTGTAGTAGCGACCCGGAACGGACAGATTGCATGCGTGCAATTTTGGCGTTTGGGAAGTCCTGCTGCAACCCCTTTTCGTTCTCCCACCTCGCTTGGTGCATATGCGAAAGGCCACTCTATTTCACTAAGTAAACCTGGGGACTAATATGCAGGTTACCACGATATTCGCCTCGATCTCCAGAGTCATCTCCTCCATATTTAAATACCTTTGTTATGAAGAACTTTTGTAATGACTTAATAGATTCTACAACACGGAAAAGAGGGCCTTTATTTAATACGGCTAATCTTCCTGCCACGAAGTGCAATAATATATTGCGGATCCAACGTGTAGTAAAAAAAGTAGTCTTGAACCTGAAATATGAACAGTACCTCTCCTGCCTTCACCCCTCTCTCCGTATACATTACTCCGTCTTCCAGCCATCCGCCCACCTCTGTATCCCCTCACATTAGCCCACACCACTCCCCCATCCCCCCAAGGAAACTCACCAACGCAATACAAAGTCCATAGGTAAGCGCGCTCCCGCCCGAAATCGCCACAATCCACTTCGCATCGGGATTCCCGGAGGCTTCGCGGCGGGCGGGGTCTGCGATGTGGTGGCCGCTGTTACGGACTTGCTGTCTGGGGAGAAACGTTCGCGGGAGGGTTCGCGGGACGGCTCGTGGGAGGGTGCGGGTGAGGGGTAGCATTGCGATGGATTTGAGGGGAGAGCGTGGATGCTGATGTCGGTATGGTGTCGACTCAGGGGAAGAGGGGGTTTATAGTAGGAGGGAGGAAGGGTGGGGGATCAACGGTTGCGTGCGGGGAAGCTGAGCTGCATGCAGTGTACTGCTATGTACTCGATACAAGGGGAAGTATCGTCCGATGGGCGAATGAGGTCTCTACAGAGGCACTTATGCCTTATGCATTGCTGTGTATCGAGCACGTACTGCCACAGACCCTCCCGCCCCGAGGAGCCTTGCTCGACATACCGCCAACCGATACACAGCGCTGTAGATCTCCCAGCCTTTTGTGGCCTTGCGCAACCGTCTGAGGAACTCGTAACAACGCAAGGTGGTGTGTGTTGTGGTTGTGGTGTGGTAATATCTGGCCTTGGCGGCTGACATGATTGGCGCAGCGCTACCCCGGACCCAGCCGACAGGGGCTGATGTGACACTTCGCTTCACGGGCGTGGAGATCTACCGTGTCTGTGAGAGATGGAGAGAAGCGAGAGAACAGTGGAGGGGTGAAGGCGCCTCCCTGTGCAGCAATTCCAATCAAGTCGGGCGGGTACACGCGGGTTGGATTTGCCCCACAAGGCGGGAACTCCCCCAGACATGTACCCCAGAAGTCAGCATGGTGTGGGATGTTGGCTGGCGGTCAATGCGGAGGCCCATGATAGCAACGGTCAATGTCCATTCACTTCCAACACAAATTTCATTGTTTCATAACGGTCGCACAAACACTGATCCAACCGGTACCGTACTTAACTATCCTAAATCAAAACTTAACAGAGCACTAATTCCCAAACACCAAACCCAGACAAAAACCGATCCCAGAATATCCCGATCTCATCAAGCAGCAGCCGCAGCCTCCTCAGCACCCGCCACAGCCTCCTCCATACCTGCCGGGAGTGAAGCAAGGATGTGGTCAGGCGTCACACCGACGCGCTCCTTGGCCAGAAGGTCGACCAGAAGCGGGTTAGGACGTCCTAGGCGGGCGGGAATCATGCGTCCTTGCTCCGCCTTGTATTTAGTGCAGTTCTCCATATAGCCGTCGAACAAGAAGCTGGAGTCCAGTGGGCCGCCCTTCGCCTCGGGATGAAACTGCGTCGAGATGATGGGACGCGTTTTGTGGATCATTCCCTCGTTGCTATTGTCATTGAGATTGACAAAGTACTCGGTCCAGTCGCTGGGCACAGTCTTGATGTCGACGGCATATCCGTGGTTCTGCGACGTAATGTGGCAGCGTCCAGTAGTGAGGTCGAGGGCGGGGATGTTATGCGCACGGTTTCCGTACTTCAGCTTGACCGTCTTCGCGCCGGCGGCAAGGGCGAGGAGCTGATGACCGAGGCAGATACCCATGATCGGGCCAGAGTAAGAATCCATCAGCTTACTCAGGTGGTAGACGGTCTTTTGGCAATGAGTTGGGTCTCCAGGTCCGTTCGAGATAAAGACACCATCGAAGTGGTGCGCAACCTTGTGGATGGGGTAGTCCCACGGGAACACCGTGACACTGGCTCCCCGGTTGACAAGGCTCCGGAGAATGTTCTCCTTGACACCGCAGTCGATGACTGCAACGTGCAAGTCTCCGGAGGAAGCAACATGGAACGGCTGCTTCGTGGAAACCTTTGCGACAAGGTTGATCTGCTCGGGATCGACAAATGCCTCGTCCTGATCGGCATCATACTCTTCTCCGATGGTGATCCTAGCCAAGGAACTTCCCTGCTCACGCAAGTAGGTGACAATCGACCTGGTATCAACGCCACTGATGGCGGGGACACCCTCGCGAGCGCACCAATCCCCCAACGACTCGATAGCAGTCCAGTGAGAATACTTTTCGGCATGGTCGGCGACGACAATACCGGCAGCCTGGATGTGGGGCGACTCAAAGTACTTGAGTAGACCTGAGTCGTCGCGGACATTCGAGGGTACACCGTAGTTACCAATAAGAGGCTGGGTGAAAACAAGAATCTGGCCGCGGTAGGATGGATCGGTCATGGACTCGGGGTATCCAACGAGCGAAGTGGTGAAGACAGCTTCACCGGAGATGGTCTTGCTAGCACCGAACGAGGTGCCGTGGTGGACAGGTCCTCCCTGGTCAACGTTAGCATCCGATCGATGATAAAGTCAAGGCAAACCCACCCTAATGGTGAAGGTAGCGCGGTCACGAATCAACGGCGATGCGCTCTTGCCTGTGGCCTGGTGGTTCGGGTTGACGACAGTAGCCAGGAATCTAGTCTGCCTCAAGGAGGCAGCCGGCATAGCAGGCTTGAAGCCCTTGAGGAGGATCTGTCGAGAGAGCATGGTAGATGAGGAGATGGGTAGTTTCGTCCGAAAGTAGTGTTGAATAATGGGAGTAAAGCGGGGGCTATGAGTTAATTCGAGCTGTTCTTCCAGATGTGATCTGTGCAGGCCATGTCAGTATAATCTCAATCCCATGGCAGTATGATGGTCGTGAAAAATCGGGAGAAGGGCTGTATTGCGATATATTTTTTCTTGTCGATAAGGGTTCGTACCTGAGATATAGTCCTGCAATATAAACGTCAGCAATTGGGTTCGGTAAGTCACTTGCCGTGCACAAAATAAACTCCACCGATCGAATGGGAGTTGGTGCAGAAAGTTGCAGGAAGAATGGGGAAAAGAATTGTGAACAGGATCACGGAGTCAACGCCGGAAGCTAGACGCACAACTGAAATCATGGACCCTTATCTCGGGTCGCGGGGAAAGGAAGGAAAGGAAGGAGAAAACAACGCCGGCGAAGAGAAAGACTGACCTGAGAAGTGAAAACGGAGGGAAACAATCGCATAAGCGCAGTGTCTGATGGTCCCTTGTCGCTGAGAGATCTCTTACGAGAAGTCTGAAGGCGGCGTTGGTTGGGAGCGTCTGTGGAAATAGAAGTTGTTGAGAACGGTGCAATTGATAAAGAAGAAGGAAGAGAAGAGTCGGCGGAGGAGGGGAGATCTTATCTTGCTGCAGCTGGGGATGGCGTTGGGGTGGTGTTGGCTGATCGTGACGGAAAATTCTGCGGGTTGGCTAGCTTGGAACAGAAAGGCGGGGGGGATGACGACAGAAAAAACACGGACAAAACAGAAAAAAAAGCACCAGAAACTCGGCGATAGGCAGTGCAGATGCAGCTAGCATCTATTCTCTTTGCCTCCAGCTCAATTCCGATTATAAAACACTCTGATTCACGTCCTTACGCAGCACGATGGCAGCTAATTAGAACAGACTAAATCCAATTGCGCCTCAGCTTTCCGCGTGTGGAGCATTCGGCGTCTTGGCTAGACGGGATTTTCACGAGAGATCTCTGATGTGCCACACAGCCTGTGTGGAACGAGCAAAATATTCACGGTCGCTGTTTTCAAGGGGATGGGATGATCCGAGGAAATCGTGGCAAGCAAAATTCTGGAATGAGCGAAACCTGTCTGAACGTCACGAGCATCCGTGGCAATTGATTGCGGGGGATAATTTTGCAGGTTAATCCAGCCCACTCTGCGCCTACTATTAGCTTGGGGTAGAATGGTATAGAATCGCTGCTGACTAACGGTAGAGATGCACTGGTGGGTGGTTAGGTTCATCGTCTTGAAAAATGCGGAAGATAGCAAACTGCAGTTATGTACAGGAAGTACTCTAAGACAATGGAATTGATTCAATCGTATTTTGATAAATGGAGATCATACATCGCAAAACAATCGTTGGATTTGCCAACAAGGGCATCGCCCTGCTAAGGTAGGAGCGATTTCTCGTGTAACGTCCAACCTCCAAAAGTTGGAAAGCTCGTAGTTCTCACCCATACAACACCCACAATGCCTCCGAAACGCAAAGGGAAGTCCCTTCAATCCTCCCAGGCACCCGCAAGAAAGCGAACTTGCTTGACAACCGCCTCTGCACCTATCTCTGCACCGGCCGAACCAGAAGTCGCCGCCCCAGCTCCCCCGACGGCGAAGACTGCAGCAAAACGCGCAATCCGCGGCGCGATCACAAAGAGCACGCTTGTCGTCCAAGTACCTCCACTGACAAAGGATACACGTGCAGGCGCGTTAAACTCCCCGCCCAAACCTGACATCTATGATGTTCCGTCCGAATCTTCCGAAGACGAGCTCCAGAAACCGGCCGCGACACCAAAAGTGCCCACAAATGGCCGAAGAAACAAAGCCACAGTTAATGGCAAGGCGCCATCTCGGCGGTCGCGTGCAAAAGCAGTCGCTGCGGATGGCGAGATAGACGAGCTCGCGTCAGGCGATTCGCCTGCCGTAAGCAAGAAAACACCGACTACCCGCCATACACAGGAGAAAGATGAGCCTGCGTCGGGTGTCTCGCCCGCCGTAAGCAAGAAGATGCCGTTTACCCGTATACAAGAGAAGGAAGACGAGACCGCTTCGGGCGGCTCGCCTGCCGTAGGTAAGAAGACACCGACTACTCGTCGTGTAATGGAGACGGAACAGGAGGCTACGCCAAAGACGGTGGTACGGGATGCGAAGCCTCCGCGGACAAGGAAGAAAGGAACCAGTATGCGGCCACGGACCAAGATGCAAGGTAAGATGGGGGTAGGCGTGCCAGCCGGTGGTGAAGAGACTACACCCAGTGCGAACAGGGGCGGAAGGAGGAGGAGCTCTGCGCGAGAAGTGAGAGAGGAGGGGGGGGAACACGGTGAGGATGAGGGTGAGGGTGAGGGTGAGGGTGATGGTGGTGCAAATGCTGAACGTCACGAGGCAGACCCGGATGAAAATGTTGTGAGCGAACAAGTCCCTCCAGCGAAACTGAGTACTACAAAGAAGAGGCCGAGCATTGGTAGGCCGTCGCTGGGCACTCAGGGGTTGGAGGATCCGTTTGCTTTGCCTAGTGATGCTATGGAGGTGGATGGGGCGCCAGAAGTGGAGGAGGAGGAGGATGTACCGGCCGTCACAACCGTAGAAGAAACTCCGGCCCCGAAGAGACGGATTCCGGAAAAACTTACCCCAAAAGCATCAGTCACAGAACCAAAGAAACATGAAAATGTTATTGAAGTTACCGCTGAAGCCGTGACCGCACTACAGAAGCATGTTCTGAGTAAAGTCATGGGTCGCCAACGCTTAAACCTCGTTGGGGTCGACGAAGAATACAGGTACGCTCCCTTTCCCGTCCTTTTCCCTTCTCGAACCCGGCTAACATTTATTTACTAGCAACGTTCATCACCTACTAGAGCAAACCGTCACAGCGGGTGAAGGTAACTCAATGCTCATCATTGGTGCTCGCGGCTCTGGAAAAACCACGCTTGTCGAAACCGCCATCTCCTCCCTCTCTTCCTCTCACTCCGGCGAATTCCATGTAGTCCGCCTCAACGGCCTCCTCCAAACCGACGACAAGCTCACTCTTCGTGAGATCTGGCGCCAACTTGGCGTCGAGATGGAGCTCGATGAGAACGACCAGCCCAAGAATGCAAACTTCGCCGACACTCTGCAGTCAATCCTCGCCATCCTCTCCCATCCGGATGAGCTCCAACCTAACGATGAAGAACCGGATGCAAACGGGGATCCAGACCCTTCAAGAACAGCAACTGCGGTTATCTTCGTCCTCGATGAATTCGACCACTTTGCCCTACACCCACGGCAAACCCTCCTTTACAACCTTTTCGACATTGCGCAGGCCAAGAAAGCGCCCATCGCCGTGTTAGGCCTAACCTGTAAAGTCGACGTCATCGATTCCCTCGAGAAGCGTGTCAAGAGCAGATTCAGCCATCGCACAGTGCACCTCAAGCTCCCCGCCACCGTTGAGTCCTTCTGGGAGGTGGTGAAGGAGGGGTTGTCGGCAGATATGGGAAGTGACGTTGCACTCAGTGATGTAAACATGGAACGGTATTTTGAAGCATGGAATCAATATCTTGATGTAAGCCTACCCACCTTATCGCCGGAAAACAGCCCTAACACCCCCCTAGGAACTACGACAAGCTCCACCCTTCGCCTCTCTCCTCCGGCGCACTTTCGCCTCCTCAAAAACCTGCGCACCAATCTTCAACGCCTTCATTCTACCCCTCTCCTCGCTCTCCCCTTCCTCTCCATTCCCTCCGGCAACAACTCTCGCCCCGCTCTCCCCTCCGCAGTCGAACCTCCACCTCCTCCAGTCGCTGTCAGACCTGCAACTCGCACTCCTCATCTCCGCCGCAAGACTGGAGGTGTTGGCAGACACGGAAACAGTGAATTTCGAGATGGTATACGATGAGTATCTCAAGCTGTGCACAAAGAATAGGGTGCAGAATACGCCGAGTGGAGGCGTGGGACGGGTGTGGAGTAAGAGTGTTGCGGTGGGCGCGTGGGAGGGGTTAGAGCGAATGGGGCTTGTAGTTGCTGATGCAGGCGGGAGAAGGGGAATGTGGAGAGTTGATGTCGGATTGATGGAAGTCCGGGAAGGTGTGAAGGGAACTCAGTGGGGGAGGTGGTGTAAGGAGGTTGTTTAATAGGTGTACGATGAGTTATTGGAGGCATTGTGATATCCGATGAGCAGGAGTACTAGTTACATACTTAAGCAGATAGTGTTGTATTTGTAGATATGAGAGCACGGTTAAACGGTTCTTGCTTTGGAACATCAAATGGTATCGATCAACCTGCTTGCACTTTGGGGTGAGTTGTATGGAAATTTAAACCGTGAAGGGAACGCGCTGCAGAAACAACACTGGTCTGTGGCTTCTGCTGAGCCACCGCACAAACGCTAAGTGTGGACATCGCCAGCAACCACTCGCCCCGAGCTCTCTCTTTCATCTGTCCCCTTCCTTCTTCTCCCCCCCTCTCTTTCTTTGCCGGCTATCGTTCTCGCCGTGTTGCGTGTTTGATCGCTCTGTTCTGTGCGGTGTGTTGTGCGGCTCCAAATCGAGGATTTGCTTGTCGCTGTGTCTTCTGTGCCAACCCTCCCGCGTCATCGATCGGTCGAGTCGCAGCAGCCACAGCAGTTCTCAGCTAGGAACCGACGACAGGTGCTGCAAAGGATTCGATTTCCTGCTTCTCAGCTTCTCAGCTTTCAGTCGCTCCTTCAACCATATCTCCTTTCCTTGTAGTTCTGTCTGTTCTCCTCCGCCCCTGTGTCGCAGATAGATCCACCAAGTACCACCGCCGATCACTTCCATCGACTGACAACCCACCACCTACCACCTCCTCCTGCCTACCAACCACCCACAACCATGGATCGCCGCTCGACCTCCGGACGCGGAGTATCCAACCAAAACGCCAACTTCAACAATTCCAGCTCTGCCGGGAATCTCGCAGCTCTCGACTGGGCTCTCGGTCTGCGGTACCGTCTCTCCGTTCCCCCTCCTCTTCCGTTTCGCCTTCTAACACCCCATAGCGTCAAGCTTACCACAATCCTCGACGACCAAATCGTCGGCTCCGTTTTCGCGTACGACCCCATAACCTCGACCGTCTCGCTTATCACATCACCTTCTCCGACCGGTCCCGGTCCTCACGATATCCGCATTTTGAAGGTATCCTTCCTTAAGGACGTCGTTGTGACTGGTCCCGCGCCGCCGGGTGTCAAGTTTTCTTCCGCGGAGCCCAAGATTTCGAAGGTTAACACGGGCACGATTGTGGCTCGCGAGAGCGTTGCGGTGTTGGAGGAGCAGAAGAGGGCACAAAGACTTGGGAAAGGCGTTAGTAGGGAAGGGCAGGCGATTTTCGATGCGTTGAGCTGGACGTGAGTTGCGGGGATACTCATCACGGGTATAGTGGAGGCTAATGGAAATATGCAGGATGTCGTGTCGCTGGCACGAGAAGCAGATTGTGGTTCTGGACTCGGTCATGATCAGTGAACCGTACACGTTGGGAGACGTCAGGGGGAACGATCAGCATGCGGTCAACCGGGTTAAGAAAGTTGTGAGTCTGCCCCAACCGAATTGCACTTATACATATTAACGGCAATATAGCTCGAGGGAGAGAAACGGAAGATCGAGAGCGGCAGGAGGACTGCAACCCCGGTTTCGGGGGATAGGAAGGGAGGCTAGGGAGTTGCGTGGTAGATGGGTTTCTTTTGTCATTTCGATGAACGGAACAGAATAGGATATGAAGGGGCAGATTGGATCAGCGGTGTGAAGGCCACAGCGGCTCGGTATCTATCTGTCTCAAGAGAAGTCTGAATGCAGAATACCTTGGATTGTCCTTGCGTTTATTCGTGGCCTTGAACCCTCACGTTCAATTGAGTTTCTAAGCATTTACCCTGCATAACGCTAGCGCAGCCCCACCATCCACCCACCACCCACCACCTCACCACCGAATACCCTCCTCATCATGTCCACTCCCGATCCTGCCCTCCCCTCCGCGGCGCCCTCACCCGAGTCCGCCCTCCTCTCCGCAGCGTCCACGCATAACCTCCCCCTCCTTCGCGACCTCCTAAAGACCACCTCCGCGCAAACCCAAGACCCAACAACACTCTCTACGCCTCTACACGCAGCCGTATCCTCCCTCTCTCCCACCTCATCTGCAACGACTCTCACCGCCGCCGCAGGAGCAATCAAACTCCTCCTCTCTCACGGCGCAATCTGGAACGACCTTAACGCCGCCGGCGAAACTCCCGGGTGTATCGCATGGAAGAATGGTGCATCGGAATGTTACGAGCTCCTTGTTGACGCCGGTGTTCGAGCGGAGATGCTACTGGGGCGAATGGCGGGGTGGGGGGTATTAGAGAGCGATGACGACGAGAAGGAGCCCAAGGACGCGGATGCGAATGTGAACACGGGCCGTTACCTCTCCGCGTCGCTCACGTACGACGCCGAGAAGCTTGTCGACGAGGACACAAACGGCGTGATGATGTCGTGGGAAGCGGAGATTATGAAGCGGTCCGTCGAGAAGCTGCTTCCGACGCCTACGAAGGGAATGCGCGTACTCAATGTTGGCTTTGGGATGGGGATTGTTGATGCTGCGTTTCAAGCGCGCTTGGGGGGCGGGAGGCATGTGATTGTGGAGGCGCACCCGGATGTGCTGAAGAAGATGGAGATGGATGGGTGGATGGAGAAACCAGGGGTTACAGTGCTACAAGGGCGGTGGCAGGATGTTTGTTCCCCCCCAACCAAACCTGCCTTATCGTACTGACATACTAGGCTCTCACACCGCTCCTGGAAACTGGCGAAGTGTTCGACGCGATATATTTTGACACCTTCGCGGAGGAATATTCAGCGCTGAAGACATTTTTTTCAGAGTTTGTAATAGCGCTGCTGACGGAGGGTGGAAGGTTTAGTTTCTTCCATGGGTTGGGTGCGGATCGGAGGGTCAGCTGGGATGTGTATACTAGGGTCGTAGAGCTGGATTTATTGGATGCTGGCTTGGAGACGACGTGGGTTGACGTGGAGATCGATGTGAGCGACGAGGAGTGGAAGGGCGTTAGGAGACGGTATTGGGATGTTGGAGGAGTATATAGGTTGCCGGTTTGTGAGTTTGTTGGGTAAGGGATAGACAATAGACAGATTAGACGGGGAAACAGCGCACTGGAAAAGCATGTCGGGAGTATATAGGCGGGCAGACGAAGCGAATATCAATGCGACGCCCAGCAAACCAGCACATACATGTTATGTGATACTAGCATTAGAAGCTATTTATTGCCCGCCTAAGTAGTGCATCACGATGTTCTTTAAGCCGAATGGCAGATCAAGATGCACCGCAAACACAAGTATGGCACACTCGGGCTATTTTTCCTCCTAATCCTTCTCTATCTTTCCCGCTTGATTCTTAAAAACTCATCATGGTGCTTGGAAAGTTTAGGAAATTGCGATGTTTGTCAGCCGAGTGAATGTCAATGACCACTGACAGCTTCCCGTGAGATTTTCACGATTTCACCTGGCGGGTTTTGGGTTTTTATATCTTCTAAGAGATGAAAGCAAACTTTGCAAACTACAATAACAGTCCTATTGTAAAGTAGGAAGATCTTATACGCGAGGAGAGATTCCAAGAGATTTGAGAACGGGTGATAGATGGTGATATATATGGAGGAATACTTGGGCAAAAGCGAGATCTTCTCACATAATTATTAATTTTGTTTAAAACTGTATAGCAAATGGTGCATATGAAATTAATGTTAAGTAAGTAGTTTTGTATAGTTCCGTACCATGGACGACCATTTCGGTTCGCAAACTGCGTTCGCCAGTTCGCGACAGTTACAATCCATCCCACGAACTGGTGAGCATTTGCGAACCGTCTCCCATCTCCGACTGCACTGGTCTGTTCCACCGCAAAGTGCTTCATCCGGTTCGCTCTCCCAGCCAATGTCCCCCCGGTAACAGATGGGCTAGCGAATTACAACTTGTCTTTAGGTTACGGCTTGGACTACTCTAGGCTGCGAGTTGCCACGGGTTGCGTAACGTACGGAACATATAGTTGAGTTCCAACTGACGTCGGCGATTAGTTCAGTCGCAGATCTGAACAGCAATCGAGCCGCAAGTCTGCGTTGTACGTGAAGAACTCCGCTCCCCATGCGTGCACTCTGTAGTATCTCGTTTTACATTACTCTCTACCCCGTGCCGAGAAAAACGATTAAGTTCTCTCTGGAATCGAACGCACCAAAGCATCCTTGTCGCGGTAGCGGAACTTCCTAGTTACCGAGTTTTACGAAGCGCTAATACCGAACCATTTGGGCTTTGTTGAAGTCTAAAGAGAAGTAAAGCGCTGCACCGAGGCTCAATTAGAAGACGGACAGACGAGTACTGACTGACAACCTACAAGCGGGGCAATATGTAACAACATCACCCTGTGAAAAATTAGCCGGTCACTGATTGTATTTCTAGGTCCAGCAATGGGTTGACAGTAGCCTTGGATAAGTTCCAGACCAACCTGTCACCAGAGCAGCGGGATCATTTCAATGTGATATCCAGTGGCACTCCTATCGCCGAGGACGTCATCAATCTCGTGGACGAGATTGACAAGAAAAATTCGGCCCGTCGAAGCAGGGTATGGGCACAACGAACGAGAGGTGTTTTGAACTCTGTTCAACAATATTCCGCCATAGTGGATACCTTTATACAGACAAATCCGGCAGTCGCGGCGTTGGTGTGGGGAAGTGTCAAGTTTGTCATCTTGGTAGTGGCCCTTTCAAGTACAGTTGGCATTGCACTGATATACCTCGTTCAGGCAGCGATAAACTTCTCAGACTACTTCGAAAGTCTTTCGAGTCGTTTGAGCAGCTTGGCAAGCTCTGTCCCCGTCTGTGCGAGGATGAGAAGCTCATTGACGACTCTGTGCGCGTTAGAGACGCACTTTCCGATTTCTATGCCGTTGTCGTGGTGTTTTGTACTAAAGCCTTGGGGGTTATACAGAACAAAGGTATTGAAGAATGCATGCATGGTTTGGGATATTAATAATCTACTGACACCTATCTTCTGCTTCAGCAATTATACAGTTTGCGAAGTCTCTGGCTAGACCATTCAAGGATGAATTCGGTCTCTGGAGCAGAACCTAACTGCTGCAAGAGATGAAGTAGATGCAGAGATTAGTCTCGCATCCGAGCAGAAAGCACATGGCAGTCGTAAACTACAGCAGATTGAACACAGGAAGAATGAACGTTATCGTTCGTGCTATCAGGTCGAAGTGCAAGAAAACCGGATTCATCGCTCACTACAACGAACCGAGATAACTGCAAATCGATTGTTTCGATCTCTGCAGCTGGTGGGTATGGCAAAATAAAATGAACTTCAGGTCCAGAAAGTTGTCAGAGAAGAAGGTAACTCAGTCAATATCAACCATGCCCTCACTCCTGCTGCATGTTGAACCGGTATAACAAAGAGTGACTGCAGAGCGGTATAGAATACGGTTACTTCAAATGATCTGCAATTATGATTACACATGCAATCTACGTATAGCGAAAATGATGCGCTGCGCCGATACCGGGCTTTGGCTATTTGAGCGGCCAGAGTTTAAAGGATGGTTGGAAGGAAGGCTTCCAAATTGTCTTTGGTGCTGAAGAACGAGTAAGCAATGATTTCATATGAAAATACTGCTAGCTAGTGTTCTTTTACTAACTGACATCCAGTTGGATGCGGGAAAACGGTTATAATGTGAGAGGATTATCTCATTGTTCTGTGTGTTCATGGAATATCGCTGATAACGACAATCAGTGGACATGTGATTGACCGCTTGATGACTATGCCTAGTGAAGAAAGTAGAATTATTGCATACTACTTCTTCGATTTCCGCCGGAAAGAATCGCTATTCACTTTATCCTTCCTCCGAAGCATTTTGCATCAAATCCTGCAAATCGATAATATCTCTCCCGGGATCCAACGGCGCCTTGAAACGATCTTTATCGGTACTATCGGTATAAGGGAACCGGACGTTATTGAGCTACAGAAACTTGTCGCCGACGTATGCACTACCAGTATTCAGAAAGAAGTATTCTTGGTCGTCGATGGCATCGATGAAGCGGATGAAGACGTTCGCAAGATTGCCCTACATTTTTTGAAGAATATGCGATCACGCGTCAAGCATTTCGCCGCTGGCCAACCAGAAATAGATATAACAAAATTGTTTGACAGCTGTGTCACGATTTCTATTAGCGCTCGCGATTTAGAAAACGACACCTGGACGTTTATCAACGTGCAAGTGGAGAAGGAGTTGAATGGTGTTCTTTCTCCATATGGGTCGGAATTGATCGAAACTATTAAAAGCGTTCTAGCATGGAATGCCCAAGGAATGTATGTTCCGAATATCAAACCTATCTACAGAGGAGAATAAAAACTGGCAGACGGGAAAAGGTTTCTTTGGATGGATTTGCAGATCAAAGCGATCCGTAGTGCTTGTGAGGAAGATGGAACCGCCGACAGAGTTCCGCAATTACTCGACGACTTTCCCTCTGATATTCAGGAAATCTACTTTCGTGCTCTGCAAAAACTACTGTGTTCGGGAGATCAACGTGCTGAAATGACCAAGAAGGCCTTCCAATGGGTCATTTGCGCAAGACGGCCTATGAGTATTAGTGAGTTGGAGGAAGCTGCCACGATTAAGGTAGGCCAAAAGTTATGGAAGGAACCACCAATCAAGCTTAGTTGGCCAACACTGAGTAAGTTATGTGGCAATCTTCTCGCTTTCGACGACTCCAACGGCCCGATCTCTCTAGCACACCACTCAGTCCTTCAGTTTCTCCAGTCTTGCAAGACCATACCTTCGATAGACAAGTTTCACTTTCAGCTTGACGTAGCTGATCGCTACCTCGGGGAAATTTGCATCACATACCTCAACTTCGCGGACTTCAAAAAGAGCCTCACAACCACACCTAATTCGAGTACGCTTCGGTCTCTTGCTAGGCCATTAGACTTGGACCTACATGTTCTACCAGGACTCAAGAAGCTACATTTTCAAGAGGGTAGCAGCCGCCTACAGCGACCCTTGGATAAATATAACGTTTCTATCGAGGATCAACTAAGAGCCGTTGGTGGAAGAGGGGAGGGGGTGAAATTTTCGTTTTTGGGTAGTGGGTGGAGAGCTCCGCCATCTAGCCGGCTCGCCCGGAGGCGGAGGGGAATCGGTTTTTGTCATACTCTAATTAGAGTGAATACAATATGAATAAACAACAACAACAACTAAGAGCCGTCATGACTACGAGCCGCACCGCCAAAGTTATTCCTCAGTTTGTACTCCTGGATTATTGCCGAACCAATTAGTATCACCATTGTGCTCTCTTTCGCCCTAATGACGACGTAAGAAGTTTTGCCGAATTACAAAAGCTTGTGCTACAGAAGCAATTCCACTTTCATTGGCGGCCTTGGGATTCACTCGACGGATCGAGCCCATATCCTCACTGGGCCATGTTCTATTGGGCTGTTGCCACGCTCACACTCCCATTTGTGAAAGAGCTCCTAAAACTGCATCTTTTACGTATATACCATGTCATGATACGATAAAGAACTCGAAAACGTAATTGCAGCTAAAATTGTAGGAACCACAAAATCGAACCAGGGTCCGGTTCCAACCCAGCCAAAAACCAGCGGTTTTAGGTCCGGTCCCGGTTACAACCCAGAGCTAGTTACCCGGTTCAGTTCCTTGGCCGTTCCAAACCGGGACCAGGGTCAAGGTTCCGGTTCCAACCCGGACCGCAGCCGGGTAACCCGAAACCGCTGCTAACACTACACGTGGTAAAACCTGTTGCAACGGTTCGGTTCCGGTTCCAACCCTAACCTGAACCATTCTAGCGGGTTGGGACCATTGCTAACACTATCCAGGATATATCATTAATGCTATTTGGGAACCACTGGATGAGTTCGCTTCAGCACATTTGGATGATGTGCTGATATACACCATTTCGGAAGAAGAACATGTTGAACATGTTAAGTGGGTTATGCAATGCCTCCTGGGAGCTGGATTGTATTGGAAACCAGAGAAATGCGAATTTCATAAGAAAACTCCTTGATATCTTGGACTGGTTATATTTACAAACAGAAATACGATGGATTTGGTGAAGGTCCAAACCATATGAAATTTACACTGAGCGACATTGACAGTGAATAGAAGATTGAATGATATATTTGAAGGGCAACAATCCCTTTGCTTCTGTGATTATTTTCAACAATCTATCCCCAAATACTCCGAGAAAGTAGAACTGTTAATGGAAATGACTAAAAATGATGAGCCATTCAGATAGGAATCAGAACAAGTGCTGGCTTTTGAGATAATGGTCATAGTATTTACGATGCCTCCAGTACAGTGGCATTGGGATTGTGGGAAGAAGTAATGGGTGAAACTGATGCTTCTGATTATGTTTCAGCTGGAGTTTTGTCACAATGGAATGATAATGGAATGTTATACCCTGTAGTATATTTTTCAAAAATGTATACACCAGCAGAATGTAATTATAATATTTATCTTAAGGAACTCAGGGCAATTGTTATTGCATGGGAAGAATGGACACCAGAATGCGAGGAAGCATTGCATCCCCTCAAATTGATCACTGACCATAAGAGCATTCAGTATTTTATGACAAAGAAGCTCCTTAATGGAAGACAGGAGTGATGGGCTGAAATTTTGATTTGTTTCAATTATAAGCTTGTGTATCGAGCAGCAAAATCCAATGGAAAAGCAGATTCTTTGAGGAGAATGCCTGGAGACCTTCCTCAAGGGGAGGATGAAAGAATAAAAAATATGGAACTGGTGGTTCTAAAGCCCCAGAACTTACCAGGACAATTGCATTTGTTGGTGGATGATCACCCATGAAGGGCCATCATACCATTTCCAAACTTTTCATCAAAACTTGTAACATTGGCCCACTCCCTGGGACAATTATTGAAGCAATTTGAGGGAATGATAGTATGAGGGAAATTGCGATACCAAAATGTATGAAGGATAATGAACATATATAATACGAAGGGAAGATAGATGTACTGAAGAGCCATGAATGTAACGGGTGGGTTCAGAGGTAGGAGATATTGATAACAATGATGTTGTTACGGGGGTTCTTAGTCCCAATAATCAATACAATATTTATTGAACTAAGTACAGCCGCCTATCCAAATATCTCTTTCTCTCCTCGTCTTATCCTAAGACTCAACTTCTCGTTCCAGAACAACGAGAATTCCCAATCTAAACCTATACCACAGAGCGTCTCCTCTGTAGATATAAATCAAGTTTCCTCGTCGAACAACAGGTCCTCGGAAAACTCCTCGAATGGTAACAAGCCGGTGTTCAGATACCGTAGTACCAGGTAGTCGATATTCCCGAGTTGAATGAAATGAAAAACCACTCACCAGGTGTGGGTTAAATTGTGCTTGTGTAAACTGAACAGAAGATTGCCGAACATCTCGACAACCTGTTGGAGTGCGTACTCGGATTGTGTGTACCTGTGTCCAGGCATATAAAGGGTAATCGGGTAAATTGATTAAGGAAGAAATAGTGGCGACTATTTCTTAGCGTGTAGATAGATAGATAGAATTCTTAATAATATTTTAAGATCGTCTTCGGTGTTCTCTGAAAGCTAACTTGTTCGCAGCTCCCTCCAATTCCTTCGACCATCGCTGGCTCTTGATAGCCCGTGCTTCCTCATAGCGCTGATAGCGTTATCTCGGCCATGCCCCCTTAGCGCCTTGTAATAACTCGCCACAACACCCTCAGGTAATTGTGCTCATGCAATGTGGTTTTAAAGCGTTACACTCCTGATAACGATCAGGCCATCCATTGCGCGATATCAGCTTATCTCAGACATCCTTTGCAACGTACGAGTCGGTAGTTGGAACATCTATCACCCAAGTGATAATGCTTACGCCTCTTAATCCCTCATGCACATGAGTTATTAATTGCGTCATAGATTCAGTCGGCGACCAACCGATACTATGCCAACGCAGATTAAAGACGGGTAACCACATAACCGATACGAGGTTACATTGCGATCCAGACTACCAGAGTCAACATAGTAGTGCTCGCTTTAGGCACATTGCCTACGTCATTAATCCCTCAGTTATGTCTTGCTAAGTTCGAGACTTTCCTCCAGACTGGAACGTGCTTCTCCTAATCCCATCCCGCCATCGGGTGGGGAGAAGAGCTCACTTAATCGCATGACTATCAACTGCCGTGTGTGATTACCACACATGTCCCGCATAGTATCCAGGTACATGAACGAAATCCCCACACTTCGCGCGACCAACATGTACTCTCGTTATAGAGCATGTTGCTGACCACTTGAACGTTCACATGCATAGGTGTTTTGCATATCCTAGATATGTATGCATCATGTATCATAATTCAAGGATCATTATCGCTGCTCAGGATTACCCCTAACAGATGTGATATCGTAACAGGAACAACGTGCTTCGAAGTTCATATTGAGAGAATCAACACAGTACAAGAGTCAGAGCTGGTTCAAAGTCGTGCTTGCTTTGCTATACAAGAGAATAAGTAAAAACAGAAGAAAAGGAAATCCTCCAATGCCGAACAACCTATCATTATATACACTTGGTCTGCCATCCTCGAATCATTCCACATGCTTCGATATACTGTCCGAATATTCCCTTATGATCTTACACACCACCAACACAACTCTTTATCAATAACACCACGCCACATCATCTGACGTTTCAACGCCACATACCACTTCCTTACCATAGAAGATTATACCGCCACCATCTTACAACATTTCCTCAGCATCTCGGAGTCTTCAAATGTCTCCGCCCTTTGTGACACTACATTCTTCCATCCACCCGATTGTGTTCCTCAGTACCTTTTTACCCATCACTTCATGACCAGAGCCGTGATAGTATCCCCCTCCTGGGTTCGAGGCTCTCCAAGAACATCTTCCAACTGTACGGTCTTTATAGGGTAATGTTGATGGAATTCCTCCACCACTTGTAGCCCATCCACAAATTTTGCAGGCTCCCAGGTCGAAGAATCATACCCAGTCCAACGTATGAGATACTGCAACTGGTTCCGATACATCTGACTATCTTAGACACCCACTTGAACTTGATATTCCTCTTCACCATCAACTTCTACCAAAGGTGGTGGATTAATCCGTTGTCCTTTGAGAAGATCATCCACTACTGGATTCAAAAGGGAAACAGGTTGCACTCAATGAATTCGTATAGACGCAGGCAACTCAAGCTCATAAGCATATGGGGATATCCGACGAATGACCATACGGGGGCCCAAAAGTTTCCACTCAACTTTGCGTGTAGGCCTTGTAGTTCAAACATGTCGAGTGTCCAACCACACTGGGGAGCCCCCCTGAGCATTTGGAGCTGGAACTCGTCCAGGATTTGCTCCCTCCTCTTGCACTGCTTGACTTTGCCTCATTTCTCAACGGAGATGTCTGTGAATTTGTTGCATTGTCTCCGGAACCAGATCAGCATCCATACGTTGTCAATCTCACTTCTTCGTTGGTTCCCCTGTGAACAACATCTGCGGATTCACACCCTGAACAGCATAGAATGGAGTACACTTCATAGTCTCAGACATTCCATTATTTGCACCAGATTCAGCTAATGGAAGCCACTTAACCCAATCATCCTGCTGATGGTTAACAAACACCCCAAGATACTGTTCCATACTGGCATTCATTTGTTCTGTCTGTCCAACTGTGTGTGGGTGAAACGCTGTTGACATCCTTCGATCAATCACCAACCGGCTGCACACCCGTTACCAAAAGGATAATGCAAACTGTGGGACGCGATCCGAAATAATTGTTAGTGGGAGTACATGAAGGTGTACCACTTCCCGCATAAACAACTCTGCCAGCCCCATGGCATCCATAGTCGTATGACAAGGGACAAAATGTTGCATCTTAGAAAGCCAATCCACTACTCCCCATATCGCATCGAACCCTTCGCATTCCGCTAATCCCACTACAAAATCCATTATAATATCTTCCCATGGTTTATCCGGTACCTGGAATGGCCACAAGACCCAAATGGACGAATGCAGGGAACTTCGGGACTGTTGGCAATCATGGCAATTCCGTCAATACCGATCAACATCTTTTCTCATTTCCTTCCAATGATACTTATGGTCAAGGAGGTCAAACGTCTTGGCCCATCCTGGATGTCCTGCTAACGCTGTATCATGATGTTCCTGTATGATATGTAGGCATAACTCATCATTGTTCGGTACATATAGATTCCCTCTATACCTTATTCGTCCTCCTCCTCGTATTCATTCCGCAATAGTAATCCCCTGTGACCCGCTGGTTGTTCGAATTGGTTCCAGTATTGTCCCTGGTAGCGGGTCAGTCTCATATGGTTTAATCATGAGGTCGGAAATAGAAGGACGGCCCTGAATGGGTGGGAAGTCCGCCAACAAACGCAATTGTTCTGGTAGATTCTGCGGCTTTAGAACCATCTGTTTCATATTTTTAAGTCCTTCATCCCCCCCCTCAGGGAGGTCTCCTGGCCTCCTTGTCAAAGCATCTCCTTTCCCATTAGACTTCCCCAGACTATAGACTATCTGATAATCAAATCTGGTTAAAAACTCTGACCATTGTGCCTGTCATCGGTTTAGGAGCTTCTTCCTCATGAAATACTGAAAATTCATATGATCAGGTATAAGCTGAAGGGGATACGCAGCACCTACACATTCCGGTCTCCATTCTTCGAGTGCCTCAATAATTGCCATGAGCTCTTTATCATCTATATCATAATTACACTCAGGCGATGTATGTTTCTTTGAAAAATATGCCACAGATTGTTGCACTCCTTCATCATCATACAGTGTTAAAACCACTGCGGACACATAATCGGAGGCATCTGTCACAATAATAACCTCCCTCTCATGATCGGAATGTGAAAGGACTGGTGCCATTGTGAAGGCTGTTACCATCGTCTCGAACGCCAATTGTTGTTGTGCTCCCCATACAAATGGTTCATCCTTCTTTGTAAGCCTTGTCAATGGTTCGGCTGTCTCGGAATACTTAGAGATAAACCATTGTTAATAATTGCAGAATGCGAGGAATTGTAGCACTTTGAATAAACTATTCAACCTGCCAGTCTTTGTCCTCTTCTCCCGACTCCAATTTCTCACTGTCTCAACCATATCTTCAATCAGCAATATCCCCTTAGTCGATATGATAAACCCCAAATACCGCACGGTTTCCTTATGGAATTCGCATTATTCTGGTATCAAGTATAAACCGGCTTCCAAGAGACATTGCATAATCCATTTAACAAGTTCCACATGTTCCTCCTCTGAGTAACTATGAATTGATACATCATCCAGGTAAGCCGAAGCAAAATCATCCAGAGCTTCTCTTATGGTATTATGGATATATCCCAGGAAATCCGCAGGAGCATTTGTTGTTCCAAACTGCATAACCATAGGTTTAAATAATTCATACGTCGTCCTAAAGGCTAACTTATGTTCATCCCCCTCCTTAACCTGTAACTGGTTATAAGCCCCGCGGACATCAAGCTTTGTATGAACCTTAGCCCCTCAAACTATATACAGAGTTTCTCGTATTAATGAAAGGGGGTACAGGTTTTTATTCATCTTACTATTAATATCCTGATAATCGAGGCAAAATCGTAGCCCTCCATCCGGTTTTTTCACAAAGAGAACTGGTGCAGCAAAAGGTTACAATGACTGATGGATAAATCCTTTTGACATATTTTCTTGTGGCCATTCCTTGAGAACAACTAACCCGGCTCTCGACATCTAATGAAGAAGGCCCCATGTTGGTGTCTCGCCTTCCTTCACGCGTACTTCATGATTGATGCCTGGTCGATGTGGGGGAAGGCGATCAGCAAAAACCTAATTAAATCAAGGTAGAAACTCAAGATACTGTTTCGGAATAATCTCCTCCAGGGGTCGTTCCTTAAGATCCTTTGCCTCAATGGCTGAATTAATATCACAGAGGGATGCTTTAAACAGCTTGAGTTTCCCTTTCTTAACTGTTCGAAAGAATGAGGACCCAATGAGCATAACAATATTTCCTCGAAATGGCCGTTGCGGACGTATCTGTGGTTGAAATATCCCTGTACCCTGAGAATAATCTGGTTCCGCAGGTTCCTCCATAACTCCTTGGACCGCAATGAGCCCATCATGACAACCTGTTGTGCAGTATTGTGATCCAAAAGTAACCGTAATGGATGCAAACCGTACTGCGACATCATGTAATCGTAACCACTGGATTCCAAGAACAATTGGATAATGTCCAAACTTCGCAACGAAGATAGATAACTGTGATTTACGATCTTGAATCATTATCCCTACTTTGGCAATATGTGAAATATCCCCTGATTCAATAGGTCTTCCGTCGATAACCTTGACTTGTCATTTTTCTTTCAGTTCTTGAAGTGGTATTTGAGGATGGCAAGCAAAATCTTGATTCATAGATGCAACGCCTGTAGCTCCGCAATCAATCAGTGCATGTGTAGATATCTCTTGGTTATCCACGGTCAATGTGCAGGTTATAACTAAATGTTTCCCTTCCATTGATCCATTCAATACCTCCACCTTCCTAGAACGGTTAGGCCACCGAGATGACAACAAATGCTGGTGGTGTGGAGGGACAGTGCCCCAGACCCAGATGTGGGAGCACCTCTTCCGCCACTGCAGCCAGTGGAAAGACCAGCCAAAGGCACTATGGAAGGTGGTGGGAAAGGCGACAGGCCGGAAAGTGGGCAGATGCCGACACGTGCAGGTATCTGAGCTGTTTTCCATAGAAGAGTGCGACCAAGCGGTGATGGAGTTCCAGACAGCCACTGAAGTTGGAAAGTTTCCGCCCAAATGAAGTGGCGGTATGGAGCGGGCTCAGGGCTCCGGAGCGGCATTGGCGGTAACGGGGTTATACCTTCCTCGCTTTCTGTCTTTCCCGTATCTTATCTCTCTCTCTTATGTTTCATTTGTCAAGGGGGACAAAGGGTAACGGGGGGGGAGCTCCGGCATCTAGCCAGCTCGCCCGGAGGCGGAGGGGGTTATCAAGGTGCTGTCATACTCGAATTACAGCGAATACAGTATGATTAAACAACAACAACAACACACCTCCACCTTGCTAACTGATAAACGCGCGATTCGAAAACATTTTAAAGCATCTGAACACAACATATCTCGTGAACTGAAGAGCCATCCTTGTTCAATTGACTTAATCTTTTCCAGATTCCTTGGAACCTGCCCGATTCTTATTTCCTGTACTTCTGCTGCAGCCGCCTTCAACGTCTGAGCTAAGGAATCCAGCAGTCCAAATGATCCCGGTCTGGGGTAGGGCTCGGTCTGGTCCGGTCCAACAGGAGAGTCGGACTAGACTGGACTACAGACTGGTAGTCTTGGACTGGACGGGCTTTGTCTGGACCAGTCCAAGGAAGCTACTTCTGATCAATTCAAGCTAGTTACATAATTCCCAAAATAGTACCTTCGCTCTCAGACTTTACATGATTTCCCCATCAATATTCTCATTCGCACAATATACCTAATGTCCATATTCTCGTCCTCAGCCTGAACTATCTATAGCTCAGCTTTGCCAGCATCATCCAACTGAGTTCCTGCGACCACAACCTGCGGAAGCCCAAGTTGCAGAGCTTCCCATGACTTGATGGATTCCACAGCCTGCAGGGAATCAATTTGTAGTCTATTTCGCCTGTCTGTGAGGTTAATTTTGAAATTGGAGAACAGTCTCATACGGAGGGGGCGTACAGATATACAGGGATAACAGAGATCGTCTGAGCTATGAGGAGTATATATTTGGGAGCCCCGGGGTAGATAGACATTATCTCATCTCATCATACAACGAAATATACACTCTATGTTTCCCAGCTCTCGGATCCCACGTACTCTTGCCGAGGTTTCATAAATCCACGCAATTTGTGTTGTTCCTCATGGCCTGGTGTCCGAACATATCGTCTCACACTCTTCCTACGCTCTGCGAGCCAGAACCGCTCGTTCTCACGAATTCTGTTTGGATGCCGTGAGAGGTGCGGCGGAGTGTTGGTGATGGGATCTCTGGCTTCTAGCTCCGCCGGTTCACCACAGCATGGATGAGTCTGTGCGTACGAGTCCGTTTATGACTAATTGGTGGCTCGGTGTATTACTGACTGTTGGAGACTTTCCCTGATTTGCACTAAGTGGACCAGTCCGGACCAAGCCCGTACCAGTCTGCTAGAATTTTGGACCGGTCTGATCCCAGTCGAAACATTAGCAAAATGTATTTTAGTCACTGGAAGACTCCAGGAGTGTCTAAGAGGATGTGGAGTGTAAACTTAGATGCATCAATGTCAGGAGAGTATCAGACCCTAGGAGGGCATTCCGGCCAGCCTTCGGAGTAACTGGGATCTCTGATGACTGATACAGGAGTACCATGGGAGTGATTGTGATAAGTTTGAGAACACCTCGGAGCGCCGGAGAGAACTTTGGGTGCACATGGGAGCACCTGGGAGCGCTGGCAAAAAGACTGGGAGTGCCGACGACAAGTCTGGGAGCGCCGATGACAAGTCTGGGAGCGCCGATGACAAGTCTGGGAGCGCCGATGACTAGCCTGGGAGCACCTCGAATCACTGTAAAGCAGTCTGGGAAAAACGACATCTTCTTTGGGAACGTTGCTCGTGAGCCTGGAAATCATAGCTACTACTTATCGTTCAACAATTTTTAAAACTCATGTATTCAGATTGTATTCTCATCTATCTAACTATATAGCTACCCATCTACACACGGTATATCTGGACTGGCTGCAGGAGGTGGTGCTTGAGAGCAATTCGAGGTGCACCTGAAAATGACGATCGAGTGAACTCAGAGATACACTATGAGGCCGTGATCGAGCGAGTTCGGAGATGCACTTGGAGGCAGGAATCGAGCGTTTTTGGAGATACACCTGCAGGCTGTGAGGGAGTGAACTTGTAGATGCACTCCGAGATCGTGATCGAGGGTGAATGGAGATGCACTTGGAGGCGGTAATCGACCGAATTTGGAGATACACTTGGAGGCCGTGATGGAGTGAACTCAGAGATGCACTCCAAGATTGTGATGGAGCAAGTTTGGAGATGCACTTGGAGGCCACGATCGTCTGAACTTGGAGGCTGTAAATAAGCAAGTTTGGTGATATGCTTTGGAGGACGTGATCAAGCGAGATTGGACGAGTACTTGGAGGCCGTCAATGGATGGCGGGCCGGGTGCAGACAATCTATTCATCAGTTAGTCCCCTTGCAAACGTGGGAATGTGACAAGCTGACTTTATGATTGAGCTCTTATGGCGAGCTGGCTGATGGCGGTCGATCGTGTAGGGAGGCCACGCCAGAAGCTGCAGCTGCATTCAGGGGTCAACTCGTGATCATGAGAATGAAAGGAAGACAAACAATCTTGGGTGGATGCTGTACTCGGTGTATGCTGTACTCGGAATATGCTGTACTTGGTGTATGCTGTACTTGGTGTATGCCGTACTCGGTGTATGCTGTACTCGGTGTCCACTGATGATCATGGCATTGAGAGATAGAGAGGGATGACTTAACTGTGTGTTCTGCGATGATGGTAAAGTTGTGGACAAGAAAGAGAGAGATGAGGATGAAGATGAGAACGATGTGGAGGATACAAGGGGATATGGGCAATCAGGGGTACGACTTGCCTGATTGGGTTGGGAAGACCTCGTATCAGTCTAACTACACGCCAGATCGGGACTCGTAACTGCGGTATTGGGGACGGTCAATTGACTCTCACCCGAAATTCTCGTAAGTCCCAGTTTCGCATGATGATTTCCCCCATCACCTCTCATTTCCCTCTTTCTCGTCCTCAACTCTACCATCACCTAAGTACACGAAGTTAAGTTCATCCCTCTCTATCTCTCCATGCCATGATCAACAGCAGCAAAATACATTTCTGTCAGGGCGGAATGGCTCCGTCAGAGTGGACGCGCTCCGTCAGAGCCGTCAGAGACACCCCGGTGGCGGATTACTCCCCGCCGGGCGTCAATACCACGCGTCGCGTTGCACATCGCCCGCCGATCACTGTGTCGTCGTTTCTTCTTGCTCTGTCCGTCTCCTATTTTAAACAAACACTCTGGCGTTGTGGCCAACTGTGACCATACGTCGGAATGGGTTCATTGGGTACATGTTTGCATCGGGATTGCAATGGGTGACGCTGCGAAAATATCGCCTCGCGTTCCTTCTACATTAAGCTCAAGGAGCGTAGGAAGGTGAGAAGATATGATACTACCCGGCCATGAGGATCCAGGCAATTGCGCGCATCCACGAAATCTCGGACAGAGCGAGTGAGACCAAAAGTTGGGAAAGATACAGTGTGAATTTTGATTGTATGATAAGAGGAGATGGAAATGAGATGATGACTATCTACTCCGGGTGTGCCGAATATATACTCCCCGTCACTCTGTCCACCTCCGTTACCCCTGTATCTCCGTACGACCGCTGTCGCTCCTTGAAGATGTACTTGATCGAGCGTGTTTGAGATGCACTTGGAGACGTAGATCGAGTGAACTCAGAGATGCACTTGGAGGCCGTGATTGAGCGAGTTTGGATATGCACTTGGAGACTGAGATCGAGTGAACTCAGAGATGCACTTGGAGACGTAGATCGAGTGAACTCAGAGATGCACTTGGAGGCCGTGATTGAGCGAGTTTGGAGATGCACTTGGAGGCCATGCTCG
>Ga0307515_10002284_pt1 | contig 41958 bp, 13 predicted proteins | sample 17_EM_MG_FD_194513 | JGI IMG/M metagenome (GOLD analysis project Ga0307515, IMG submission 194513) | Populus trichocarpa ectomycorrhiza microbial communities from riparian zone in the Pacific Northwest, United States - 17_EM | ecosystem: Host-associated > Plants > Roots > Unclassified | place... | reverse complement strand
AATTATAATAATAATTATTATTATATTGTATTATATTATATAATTGTTTTTTCCTTTTGTTTTTCCTTTTAATTTTTTTTTTATGAATTTTTTTTTATTTAGTTTGTTAATGTTAAATTTTTTTTTTATTTAGTTATCAGATTTTCATGATACGAATCTCGGGTTTGATGCGTTAACCTGATTTGACGAGTTATTTTTTTCATTTAGTTTAGTTTGTTAAAGTTAATTTTCTTTCTATTTAATTATCAGACTTTCATACTTTCATGACACGTATCCTAGGCTTGACGGGTTAAATTGGTTTGATGGGTTAACCCGGTTAATTCTAGGTAAACCCGTCATTGTTTTTCTATTTAGTTATCAAACTTTCTTGACGCAAATCCCAGGTTTTACAGGATAACCTGGTTTAAAAGGTTGACCCAATTAATTCAATTTTTTTCTTTTTCTTCATTAGTTTGTTCCTTCCTGTTAATTTTTGTTCTTTGTTTTTTTTAATTAATCTATTTAATTATCACACTTTTATGACACGACCTTATAGCCAAACTCACATCCAGTATTTTTGGGTCCGGTGTTACAGCCAGACTCACTTAAACTTGGGTTATACAAGTTTAATTTTATTATTAATATTATAAATATTACTCTTAGATCAGGCGTTGCAGCCAAACCCAAGATTCTTGGGTATAACTTTGCAGAAAAATCCAATATTTTTAAATTTTTATGTTTTTTTAATATTTTTTATATAAAAAAATGACCCGCGGCATCGCGCGGGTATCAAAGCTAGTATATATATATATATATAAAAAAAACAGAAACCATTTCACTCTCAAATGCACTTAAGAGACTTTTTGATAGTGTGAGTTGTGACCTGTGAGGTAAGCCCACCAACGTAAGCATAGGCAAAAGTGTGCATGGATCACTCAACTGTGCTCCATTTAAGCACAAGGGCCCAGCTCAAATCAGATGCAACTTCTTTTTCTCTTGCATCCCTCGAAGGGGCTCTCTGTTGATTTTAGCTTTCTTCCTCTATGATGCTTTTTAGAATATTTGTACTTCTTCTCTTCCTCCATTTTTTTAGCTCGCAGGGCTTATTGGAGGCGCTAATGAATTTTCATGGCTTATTTTTCTTAGGAAAAAATACAAGAAAGTAAGATCTAATAGGGAATATATATTGACTATAAGCTTGTTAAGTTAACAGTGATTCGCAATCAGACCGTGCGTTATGGTTGTGGCTGAGCTTGACTCGGCAATTCTTGAGATGATCTTGAATTACTGCCCTTGGCATCTCTCTCTGAAAAAGAAATCACTTTTCTAATTTCCTTCTTTTTTTCTTTATTTTTTCCCCTTTCCTGTATCTCAACACTTTCAACGAATACATTACACATTATATAATCATATATCTACCAAACCCTGAAGGATTTTCTTTAAAACACTTAAAGAAGTTGATGATTTCAAATATTAAGGGAAGGGAAATTTTAAAAATTAATCTTACTCTTTTATATATTAGAGTTATAAGAAATAAAGAAAGTATTACGTTTGTTGAGTCGTGGTTTTGAACCCAGAAACGGAATTGTTTAACCTCAAGAATCAAGACAGTACTGATCCACTGTAAAACAAACTGATACATCCAGGTATTAAATATTAATGTATAGAACCAGGTGACCTGCTCTAAATATGTTCTTATCAGCGACTAAAAATTAGGGTTCTTTTACTTAAGTGGATAAACAACCACAGGTAACAAGGAGTAATGATTTACAAGTCCTATAAATAAACAGAATTATGCACCACTGATTACTTTAAGTTCTTAATTTGGTATCACGCTAGGCCTACATATCATTGAAAAAAAGGACCAAAAACATTAGTGGTTCCTTTTGCTTTTGAGTTTAGGAATCGATAAATATTTAAAGAATATTTTTGCTTTTGTTTTGGATAGGGAGGGGAATATTTGTGGACCATCTTTTAATTAATTTGCTAGTTAAATCGATGAAGATGGCGAATGCTGTTGATTTCATGAGTGGAAGAACACAAGGCAATAAATTGAACTTTTAATGCGATTCTTTTACCTCTGAACAATTAACAGAAGAACATATGCACGTCGCTGTTCATGCACTGCCTCTCCCATGTGCGTGGTACGGTGTGGGTAAGTGGGTTGAACTTTGAAGATAAATGTAAAGGGGGCACTAAAATTATTGGTGTAAAAGGCAAACCATTGATTGCAACATCATATCACTCTAGCTTGGATTATTATTATATTGTAAGAAATACTAAAAGGTGTGCCTGAATTGTTATATATGGAGAATTGCACCATAGAGCCTTTTGCATTTAACTGTGGATTTATTTTTCAATTTTTTTTTTTTGAGCAATTGTATCTAGAGGATCAAATTAAAGGACAATGTATTCGAATTTGTTGACCCAGAACAAGATTGAAAGTAGGATCATATAAAAAAAAAAACAGTGAAAATTGGTGGCCATTTCAAAATTTGGTTAAAAAAATAACTTTGGCCCTCCTATTTTTCAAACTTAAAACTTTTGGTCCCTATATTTTTTTAAAAAAATTCTATTTTGATCCAAAACTTTATTTTTTTGATTTTTAATTCTTAGTTTGAGTGAGGAGAGAGAAAATAACTGAATTTTGATAGTAAAGAGAAAGTCTTGGTTGACACAATTTTGGCCATGAAAAATGTTGACTTTGGTGTCAATGGATTTCATTTCATTGAGAGGAGTTTATTCTAGGTGTTCTTTACCTTTAAATTTGCATGAGATAGAAAATATGAGTTAGACAAGTTTTTTGGTTTCAAGTTACTTTAAGGTTTTTGAGTTGTTTAAGGTCTTATACATGTTTATCAAAGTAATTAAGGTGTTTTTATAGGTGTTTGTGTCAAAATAAATTGAAAAATAAGTTTCTAGTTAAAAAAACTATCAACCCTATTTTTTAAAGCTCTCATAGTGACCCAAATCTAGGGAAAAGCAGATGATGCGTCACCTATTTAATTTTTATTTTTCAAACGAATTAGGGGTGGATGACATGTCCACATGCCTTAATAAATATAGCCTAGACATTTGGGCCTAGGCTAAAAGGCTCATGCGCCTAAGCTTTTCTAAGCCTAAGCGGGCTGGGTCAACCAGGTCAGGCCCATATGCTTGGACTTTTTTTTTTGCTGTTGTTTTTTTTATTATTTTATTTTTTTCTTACAATTTCATTTTTTATTGGTTGTTTTTTTCCAGTTTTAATAAATTTTTAATAGGTTTTTATATTTCTTTTTATAGAATGTGATTTAGTTTGTACTTATTTTACAGGTGAGATGTTTTTTTTTTATGTTAGGAAGCATTCTTTCTTTGTAGCCCTATTAATGTTTTTCCTTTTAATTTTATTCAATTGTTTTTCTACACATGTTGTTCTATTATCATTTTATTAAATGAAACATTCATTTCAAGAAATAATATTTTTAAATACAATTAAGTATATGATCTAGGTCTTAAGATCAAATATCTATAGCCACATCTATCTCTCAGCTTTTCAATTTAGGCTTTGGTTAAGGGTGTGTTTAGAAATGTGGTAACGGTTGCGATTTAAAGTGTTTTTCACTCAGAAATGCATCAAAATAATATATATTTTTTATTTTTTAAAAAATATTTTTGACAACAGCATATCAAAACGATCTAAAAAAAATATAAAAATAATTTTAAACAAAAAAATCAAATTTTTAGAAAATAAAGTTTCAACCGCGTTCCCAAACACACCCTAAATATAACTTATTTTTTACTTGGTTTTATCATAAAGGTATAAAAAAAATTTAAAAATGTGTAGGGTTGCATAGTATTTTTTTTATTCAATCACTTTCATATAGATATGTGTGTGTGTGTGTGTTTCTGTTATTTTTTGATTAAATAAAAAATTTATTCTACGAAACAAAGTTATTAGACACAACAAGATACTTGACCCATGTTACATGATTAAATATCTTGATCTATATCTATTTCTTTATTTTTTGAATTTTATCTTCAGTTATTGTTAACGTTTTTTTTTATGTTTTATTGGCATGGGTACTTATTTTATTAAATAAAAAATTTCTTCAAAGAAACCAGGTTATTAAACACAATAGGTAAATGATCTATATTGCGAGATCAAATATCTTCATCTATATTTATTTCTCTTTATTTTTAGATTAGTCTTTAATTACCTATTATTAACAATTGTTTTTAAATTTTATTGGCATAAATAATTCTTGATTTTTTTAATTAGATGCATATATAAGCTTTTTATTTTTTTTTTGAAAATTTTTTTATAGCTTTATTGGCACGGATAATTCTCATACTTATCAAAACATGTTAGAAAAAACTGTGTATATATTTATTTTTTTTATTGAAAAATAAATTTATTTGATTCTCAACAAAATACAGATCAAATATCTAGTTTGGGAAAAAAGCAAGTAGGTTGTAGCCAAAATTAAATAGCTTACCAGGGCAATCGATTAGTTATCTGCAAAACATGATATGGTTTGGGTAAATTATAATCTAAGTCATTTTATTCTTAATGATTTTATAAGTTAGTGCATCTATTTTTAAAACATAAGGATCTACCAGAAAATTAAAAAACAACAATAAAAACAACCACAAAATTTATGATTAAAAATTTTCGTTAATAATTTATGATGGAAAGAACAATGCAATTTTTTTTTCAACCAATGATTATTTCTCTTACCGATGTTCATCAATATCTCGACGAATAACAATATTAAACACTACAAGTATACACGCTAAAATCTTCATCAATAAATTAATTATAATAACATTCAAGGTGGGCCGACGAGAAGAATTGTGCACCAAGACAAAAGAAATGTAAGACAGCTAGACAAAGAAAACTGGTTGAGTGTTCCCAGGGATAAAGACTTTAGCTCAGGGATCGGAAAACCAACCCGCTAGATCGATGTGACTTCCTTAAAGATGTATCCATAATCAGTATCCAATCCACGTGCCATTATTGTTGACGTTGATACTGTTTACCCTGAAACGGAATGAAATCTGACGTAGCTAATCTATTGGGGGTGGCCCACTTCACCGTCTCTTGGATTTCCACTGGTCCCCCGTCGACCATTAAATTAGCTTCACCAACCGTTGATCTTCAATTAGGGAATCAAGTTGAGATTAAACTTGGATACAAAGAGTGATTAAGCTTTCTTAATCCCCTCTGACACTGTACTAAGTCTGGTATTCTGCAAAGCCTGGAGTATATTAATGGCGGATGAGTTCAGGGATATCTCTTGTTCAAGGAGAATTAATTCGGGAGTCGCCAGAGGGTAATAGAAAAGAAAAGTTACGCTGTTCCTTGTAAAAAAAGAAAGGAAAAAAAAGCACATTCGTTGTCTGGCCTCGTTGAGAGTTGTAGCTCAATAACATATTATAAATGAGGATAATTTAAGGATGTAATCAACAATTTAATCTTTCTATTTCATGTAATTGGCTTGGGATTGGGTTCTTTGTTTCACCAAATCAGCAAATACTTGAACACGAAGTCGGATTAGCCAAGGACGCCGCGGCCTCCATCTTCTAGCCTTTCAGCCCCTTGAATATCAAGCAAATTATAGTCTATTAATATCAGTCAATTATATGTGCCATATTCCACAGAGAAAAGCAACAAATTTGGTTAGGGAAGATGGTTAGTATTGGGAAAAACTCATAAAATGACTTGAGATTGTTGATATATCATAGTACTTGGAGAGTAATATAAGATTATTTTTAAAGTTTTGCTTAACATCTTAACCTTTTGAGTTAATTCTTTTCCTTCCTCTTTATGCTGATCATTTACTCAGCGCGCGGGTGCTAATCATTTCGTCTTGCTTGTCCGAAAACATTTTCTGAAAAACTTGCAATTATTGCTCTTGACCATGGAATATTTGAATGAGTTTCCATTGTCGATGGAAAAAAATAAAAGAAAAAAAAAACCTCAATGTTGACGAATACTTAGTCTTGGTTGACGAATAACCTAACCCAATGATACCCTTGTTATCAAATAATAATAATAAAAAAAAACTTAGAAGCTTTGCATTATATATTATTAAAGAATCATTTTAATTTAAAAACTTAAACTTATTAAAACTTATCAGCTTAAATTGGTAAGTAAGATTTTAAAACATGATTTATATTATTTTCTAAAATATACATTCAAGTAAAAAAAATTTAAATTTAAAAAATAAACAAATTCATATTTTTTTATATTATTAATTATAATTGAAAAAGAGAATGAGAATGATAAAATTCATATTTGTGATCGTTTAATCATTAAAATTTTGATATTATATCAAAATATTATTTTAACTTAAAAGCTTAACTTGTTAGGTAAAGTCTTAATGTATATTATATATTTAATTAATAACTTGTATTTTATACTTGCACAGGAATAAGGAAAGTAAATTAATCAACCATGTCTTAATTTATACATTATAGAATTTGCAGGATTAGCCCCGATATATTATGTTTCCAGATTATTACGAGCTCCTCTCATATTATTAATCGCCCCTAAAAGTCCCCTATATATTGTCAAAAAATAAAAATGTCGTAGCTAGTGAAAGATGATCATCCCATGTTTTGCATGCCATGTACGATTTTGCTGATGGTAAGCACTAATTACCCCATCTTCGGTTGTCTACATGAATCAACACAGAGCTTATTCAAGGACGGGATTTGCTCCATTACTTCCTGGCTGATACACGAAGACGTTCACCAGGCATGCCTTATGCTATTAATTGGACCACTTCACAGTGCCAGAAAAACTGAGCTTTCTAGGTGAACCCATGTTGGGTTTGCTTCTGTCATGGGCCCCCCGCCTTGTGGCTTACTATTTATGGAAACTTTTTATCAGATTTTTTCTCCCTCCACTACCCAAATGATTTGCTTTGTTCTCGTTGATTATGTTCCAATATTCAACTTAGGCCAAAATATCCGTGCGCGCGCGTGTGTGCTCGCGCGTGTGTGCTCGCGCGTGTGCGTGTGTATGTGTGTGAGAGAGAGAGATGAGAGAGTCCTCCATCTACACCGACGGAATATTGATGTTCCGTATTCTGAAAGAAAGCAATTATTAGAGAGAAGGTAATTAAATTGCATTTATTTTGCCATCTGTTGGCTCAATCTCCTTTGCTTATCAAAATAAAATAAAAGGTAATTAAATTGCATAAGTTATGCATGCTTAGTCAAAAGAAAGGTGAAAGACTAACTAGATGCCGTAGTCAAATCTAAATATATCAAGAATCAAAAGAATAGGAGGGCAGAAAAATTACGGAAATGAATCAGTACTGTTTATTCTAATTCAAAATTATTATCTCAATCTATGCCTTAAGAAAATTATAAAACTATTCTTAAGACTCCACCTAATAATTTAAGCTATTGACCAAGTAGTCACGATCGAATTTCATCATCCTTATTTATTTGATAAAAATTAAACATAAGGTAGTGTGAACTTGTGCAAGTTTCAAGTTCAAAGAGCTTTCACTTGAGGATGTGTGTTAGAAAATAATATAAATCATATCTTGGGACCTCACCTAATAGCTTAAATTTTTGGGTTAAATTAGTTCTTTGACATGGTATCAGAACCTTGATGACTAAGTGGTCATGAGTTCGTATCTCATCATCCCCATTTATTTTATAAAAATTAAACACAAGATAGTTTGGATCTGTGCAAGTTTCAAACCTAAAAGCTTTCACTTTAGGGGGTGTGTTAGAGAATAATATAAATTATATATTAGAACTTAACCTAACAACTTAAGATTTTATGTTGAAATAGTTATTTGACATCACCAACCTTAACTAATAAGGAAAAATAATCTTAATTGATGGATTGGGTTATAATGGAATATGCTCTTTTACATCAAACGTATGAGATTCATCACCTCTAAAGATTCAAACATTTTTATGGTTAGCTATGCAAAACAAATTATGTACAAGATCATTTCTTTTTAGCAGAAGATTACTTCCATTGTCTTTTTTGTGCGGATGATCTAGAGACTTCAGACCATTTGTTACTTCAGTGCAAGTTTGCTTGGAATTGTTTTGGTGGGGTATCTCATGGTGCATCTCAAAGACTTTCATTAAGCTACTTTTTCAATGGCTAAGGGCAAATTTCAAAGAAAAGCGTGGAATATTCTCTCTTTTAGTGTTGTTTGGAGTATTTGGCTAACTAGGAATAATATGATTTTCAAGGAAATTCAACCAGATTGGGAAGCATGTTTTACTCTAACACTGCATCGATTGCAGGTCTAGTTAAAAAATTATGACTTAAACTTTAGCAACACAGGTAATGATCTCACCAGAAGTTTAGACAATATCCGGAGGTGGGCGAACACTAATAGTTGGTGGATTAGAGTCATATAGATTGACAATGTTTATATTTTTAATGGTTTGCCATTAAACAACTACTTGGGTGTTTTTTTATGTTTTATTTCGACATTTACTCTATTTTTAGCAATCTCCAGGTTTTGTAACAAATAACTTTTTGTTCTTCTGCCTTGGCTATTCTCTATATGGCTATTTTAATATATTCCTTAATTATCATAAAAAAAATAACATAACATATAGAATCTATATAATTTTTTTTAGTAAGATCCAATGGTCAGATCAAAAGTTATGTTTGTTTCTGTTAAATAAATCATTTGGCTCGACCATACCACTTATTGGGTTAGTTATGCTTGTTTCTATTAGATAGGTCTTTTGGAGTAACCAAATCACTTCTTGGGTTTGAACATGTCCTTCTAGTCCATAAATATGGTTGTTAGGCTTTTTACGTGATCTAATTGCAAAAATTTATGTCTGACTATTCAAATCTTCTTACATCACTAATAAAAAAAAAAGTACTAATTTTTCTCCAAAAAATGAAAATTATAAAATATGGAAAACCAATAATAGAAGGCTAATAACTTAAATTTGTCCCACAATAGCTAACTCAGTCAAACAAGAAAAAAATCATCCATTTTTTTTCCATATATACACATATATTAGACAAACATAGGATCTCTTATACATGAAAATTGCTACTTAGATGATCATTTATTGTCCTAAATGATTTACAATGTGATAAAATCATGAAAACTTTAGAATTTGATTAGACTTTCCCTGACCATATATTGGGTTAAAGTGTATCGGTTTTTATCTCTAACTGTGGTTGTACTTGCAAAAATAAATCCCCTGTCAAAATATGAGACCATCTAATGGTGAAGTTAGTAAGATGTATGAGGCAAAAATATAAGAGAGAATAAGAAAAATAAAAGAGTGTATATATAAATGTTGTATATGGTTGAATTATTGAATGTAAGGCATGACCCATTCCCCCTTGCAGAATATTGTCCGCTATGGCTCAGCCCAACCCGGCTTCCACGCCTCACGGTTTTGTTCCTGGCAGCCCACAGGCTCCAAAACGCGTCCTATAAGGTTAGGTACTAACTACCTTAATATGCCCTGGCTCTAGACACTCTTCTTTCGATATGGGATGTTACAACTCCCCCACCTTAAGAACGAGCCTTCCTCGGCTCTGATACTATATATAAAGCCTGGCCCACTCCCCCTTGCAGAATATTGTCCGCTATGGCTCAGCCCAATCCGGCTTCCACGCCTCACGGTTTTGTTCCTGACAGCCCACAGGCTCCAAAACGCATTCTGTAAGGTTAGGTACCAACTACCTTAATATGCCCTATCTCTGGACACTCTTCTTTCGATGTGGGATGTTACAATCCCCCCACCTTAAAAACAAGCTGTCCTCGGCTCTGATACCATATGTAAGGCCTGGCCTACTCCCCCTTGCAGAATATTGTCCGCTATGGCTCAGCCCAACCCGGCTTCCACGCCTCACGGTTTTATTCCTGGTAGCCCACAAGCTCCAAAACACGTCCTGTAAGGTTAGGTACCAACTACCTTAATATGCCCTGGCTCTGGACACTCTTCTTTCGATGTGGGATATTACATTGAATGTCTTATGTTTACCTGATGATCCTAAGGTATTTATAAATATTGATCACGTCAGCTTTTCTCGTAGAGAATGGTGTAATGATGAAGAATACCTCAAAAATTAAGTCATTAGTTGTTATACATGTTGTGTCATTGGTGGAAAGTTTAATTCTAAGCATTAGTTATGGTGCTTCATTATGCTATTAATGGAGAGGTTGATGTTTTTACTCTGTATAAAGAATTTAGCCTTGAATACCAATTGATAGTTTGAAGATGTGTAAATATACACTAATGGATGGTGTACGGTGTTGAACCTAACTTTTCATAACTTAAAAAAACATTAAGATGTATGCCCGAACAAGGTAGAAAAAAGCGGTAGACAAGTTTGGTTGGGCTGATCCTATTCAAGAACAAACATATTTTTTCTTTTAAAAAAATTTTAATTTTTAATGCACCATTATTTTCCCTCAAGTCTTTTAAACTATCATATTTGAAATACTTAACTAACAAAAGTAAGAGGGAAAGAAAACACTTACTATTTTATACATATCACGTTTCCTTGTTATGGTTTTTGTTAACGTACATGGAGATATGGAGATTTTAATGGAGATATAGAAATCTTATCATAAAGATTTTATTAGAGATATGGAGATTCATTTAGATATATGAATTTGTTTGGAGATAATTTTAATGGAGACATGAAGATCTCATCATGAGGATTTTATTGGAGAAATAGGGATCCATTTTGAGATATGGAGAATTTGTTTAAAGATAATGAGAAACACTACTACTTTTATTGAAAAGTTTAAAATACTTTCTCATTAAAAAAGAGATACAATTTCTGAGAAATATATGATGTCGGATAATGCATCATAGAGATATTTCTTATTTGCTCAAGTTGCATATTTTTCCTTATAAATTGTTGGAGGTGACCTTTAGAGATATTTCAATTTAATTTTTTTCACTTTTAATCAAATGTGAAATAAAATTTCTAGGAGCCATTTTGAGAATTTTTTTTTATTTCAAATATAAATATTGAAAAGGATTGTATTCTAGGAGGCCAATAAAACCAATAAGGAGAGAAGGAAGATACATGAGCTATCTTTGGAGAAAAGAAAAGATTCTTGTTAGAGAGAGAGGCTCCTGATTGGAGAAATGGAAGAGAGATGAAATGATCGGAAAATTGATTTACAGCGTCGATTAAGATTGTTGTCACTTTATTTTGATAGTTCTCGAGCACCCTGAGTCAATTGGAGGTGCTTATGAGCTTCAAAAGTGGTCGGAAAAGTAGGTGTGAATACAGTTGTAGAAATAGGCATGGAAAATTAATTAATTTAACCATTTGTTGTTTAAAAGAACATATTCATATGTATTTATTGAGTTCTTTATGATGATCTCAGGGTGTTTTATGTAAAAAAAGATTTTAAAAAAATCACTTTTTAGAGAGAAAATCAAAGATTTATAACTTTTTTATAACCAAAAATTAAGTTTCGAAAAAAGAGAGGATGATATTACTTTTGTTTATTTAGAGCTTGCTTGAGACGAGGCCTAGCTCACTTAGCTTGGATGCGTGCGGGTCTGCAATCTAGGTCTGCCTTCTTACCTTTTTTTGTTTTCTTTTTCAAAATTCTTCCTTTTTTTTTTAATACTAAACACTATTTATTCTCATTACAAAATAAATAAATAAATAAATTGATCATAATATATTTTTAGGTCTTTAATATATATGTGTTTATGGAGAGAAGTTAAATTTTTAATTTTGAAATCTTAATACGACGTTCAACAATAAGAAAACTAAAATAGAATACACTGAAGTTTTATTCATCTTCGTTAATTTAAAATCTATAAGGATGTGAGATTCTACTTTTAGATCTAGAGTTTTTTAATAATAAATATTTAGTTAATTTGTGATTTTTTTATGTGATGTGTTTTTTGTAAAATATATTTGTGCTCATCGATGATTGCTAAAAATAAATTTTATTTTACTAAGTTCAATAATTATATATATTAGTCAACATTTATCTATTTTGATGCAATAAAAAGATATTATTTATAACAAGTAGAACTAAAATAAGTAAATTCAATGAATATCCAATAATATACAAGTCATTGCTTAATTTAAAAATCTGATAGAATTGAAATGCAAAATTTTAAAATAATTTAATGTATATTGATTATGACAACGGTATTAAGTATGATATTTCTTTTGTTTTTTTCATTTTCCCACTTGATTTATCTTTATATTAGGGACTATTTTTAGTTAATTTCTTGTCCCTGTAAAACAGTGGGACAAAAACAGAATCAAATTAATCTTTTTATATAAATATCCCTTTAATATGTTATAGTTTCAATCTCTATCTTTACATTTATGGGCCATTGATTTTAATTAACTTAATTTTCACTATAAAATTTAAAAACTAGAAAATATAAAAGCAAAAATTATATAAAAAAAATATAGAAAATATAAACAAGATAGAGAAAATATCTATCAAGTATTTTATAGTTTTTAATTTGCTCATTTTTAAATATATTTTATCATGTATTTTAATTTTTAAAAATATTTTTTAAGAATGTATTTGTATTAGAAGTCCGGGTTTTCAATTTCATTAAATTGATATGAAGAAGATTACTTAAATTAAATAATAAATTATTTTATACAATTTGATACAATTAAAAAAATAAATGAATTATAGTAAATTATTTTTTTATAAAATGAATAAAAACAATTAACCAAAGAGTGATTTTTTATTAAAAAGTATAAAAGTTTTTTTTTTTTTTTACCTAATGAGTGAGTTTTTAACATTTTGAGAGAAAATGAAAATCATTATTGGATAAACAATATAATAATTAAAACATATACATGATATAGAGATCTGCAAATCCCTCGTGTTATAAAAAAATTGAATTTAATTATGAAGAGATGGGGCCGGATTGAATGATAATCAAAAGTGTGTATTTGAGATGAAAGTATTATCTTGCATTTCCAATTATGTTGCATTTTAACTTTGTGTTGGTGCAAATATTTAATTTGACATGTGATTGATTTGATTATTTATTTTATTATTAAATATATTTGAAATAATGATTGAATGACAAAGTAAATCATGATTTAATAATATTATCTTCTTACCAATGATCAATTATCTTTTTTACGTGATTGCAAATCCTTTTTTAACATGATTTTGATGAATAGATAAATTATCATTTTATGTTAGTTCAAAAAATTAATTTTCATTATAAATTAAAGTAAAAAATAATGATATATATATATATATATATATATATATATATATATTTCCAAACATTATAAATTTGATGGTAATTGATATCAATGGTAAAATAGATTAATTTCTCTGTATTTTATTTTATTTCCTTATCAACAAGATAAATTTCTAAAACTTTTATTGTCTTATATATTATTATCAAACACAACTCATTATATCCATATCTTTTATTTCAAAATAGAAACTAAACCCTATATGTCTTAATTTTGGTCCACGGCGAATGATTTTTATAATGAGCATGTATTGCAAGAGTTTCAATTGGCTAGCAAGAATTAGGTCATTTGATCATCTAATGATAGATGTAAATGTAATAGTATTAAAAATGTACTCCGTAATTATAGGTTACTTAATAGATAGTGATTGAATACTTTACACTAAAAAAACATATTTAATTACATTGTCATGTTGAATAAATTTTATGAAAATAGGGTAGCCTAGTGACTAAGAAGATTAAAAAAAATATTTTCCTTAAGTTTTCAGGTTAAAATATTTGGGGCAATACTTATAGAATTTATTAAATTTCTCTAAAAATATTAGGTGGATACATAACTTTCTCTACATTTTCAACTAAACCATAAAATTGATAAAAAAATAATTGGTGCACAACTAATTACCTCTTATTTATCCAATTCAAGAATAATAGCATTAATTAATACCCTAATGATTATCAATTATACATTAAATTATTTTTTCCTAAATTTTCAAAAAAACCCTAAATTGACTAAAATTAATTGGGACCCAACTAATTATCCATCATTTATTTAATTTAAACTTATTCAACCTAATTAATACATTTAATTATTATCAATTCCACACAAAATTAATTTTCTCTAAATCTTCAACTTAACCATAAAATTAACAAAAACTAATTTGTACCCATTAAATTTATCATCATTTCTTCAATTCTAACACACATAAATCACAAAATCATACTCAATTTCATCAAGTGACAAATTAAATTCATTTTATCCAATTCTCGAACAAACTATAAAATAAAAATAGGTTAAGAATATAAATGGATGAATTTGCTTACTTGGTATAGTGGAAAAAAAAAAACCAAGAGAGGGAAGTTTAGGCCTTTGAAGAGTTGTTGCGCCGACACCAGCGAGTTGTGGTGGCTAGATTTGTGGAGGTTAAGGAGGTGGTTGTTAAGAGGCTAGAGAGAGGAAGAGAGAGGATTTTGATATGAAATTTATGAGGAAAATGATTGGTAGAAAGCCACTATCAAGTTTTAATTTCTCTTAAAATCACCAATGGGATTTCCATCAGTGATTTCACACGTTAGCAATGCCGATAAAAATACCAATGATTTTTATTTATTTTGTCATCGTTTCCATTTGAAATTACTGATGAAGATTCTTCATCGTGTTTTCTATTGGTAAATCTCTATGAAATATTTTTCATCGACATTTACTCTCTTTTTGTATAATTTTATAGTAGTGTTTTAGTCTTGAAACTTGCACATTTTATTATTACAGTTGACAACCTGTCAAATAAATATTTTAACTTAAAAATTGAAGTTGTTAAGTAAGACTTATATATTTATATTATACTCTACCATATATAGAGAGAGAATGCATCACCATATTATTTATAATTTTAATCTGTCAACTTATTATATTTCATATGGTGATTGTTTTATTTTTAAAATGATAATTATTATTATTTTGGTATACTCGAGCTAACCTAACAATTCATGTCAGTATAAATGTGAAAGAGTTCAATCAATACTTGACTACATTAATTAGGTCATTTATTTTACACGTTCGGTCAAAATATATAAATTATTATCCATATAATCGGGAATTAAATAATTACCAGGAAATTAATTCACTATCCCTTCTCATAATTACAAGGAAATGGACGAAGAAGAATTAAGAAGACCTGAATCCAGAGTTGGGTTGGTATTCAGTGTGAAGAAGAGTCATGCGAGGACTATTAAAGCACAGCTAAATAGTAGTCATGTACATAAAGTATTTTTAAAAAAGTTTAAATCTTTTTATTTGAAATTATTTTTTTAATAATTTTTAATAATTTTGTTTTGATGATTAGTTAATATCAAAAATAAATTTTAAAAAATAAAAAAATATTAATATAATATATTTTTAAATAAAAAATATTTTAAAAAATAACCCAATATCTAAATTCAAAAACAGACTCTTCCTCGGCAGAACGATTCCAGTACTTGCTTTACGAGAGCAGTTCGAAACTTTGGTAATAAGTGCTCACTCTCCTTGACTTTTGAAAGGAAATCTGGGCACGTGACTGATCCCACCATGTTCGGCTCGAGAAGGGAGGACTGGCCGACGAGAGGGTCAGCGCCCGTACTCGCCCCCTTGGTCCCTTCGGTTCTGTGGACAACACAACCAAACAGACCTTTACGCAAACCCTAACCACAAAGTGAATGCAAGGACATAATGGTAAAATCAAAGGAACTAGGAATAAAACATTTTTAAGGTTAAGTCACATGATTGCCCAAACTGGAAAATAGTCAGATGTCCTTGCACTTAACCTTTAGACACGTATATCACTTGCCCTTCCTACTTTAACATTTATTCCTCAAATACCCCAACTCTCCTTTTCTTTTCATCAAGTACATTTACTTTCTCCAATCTGGTTCTCCACCGTCCATCGGATTAGGTATGATAATGACCATTCACTGATTGAATTTTTTTATATTTATATTATGTTTATTATTTATGGGATAAAAAATCTAAATATTTATAAATTATTTATCACGTTTTAGTTATTTATTATTTATTAATTAATAAAAAATAAAATAGTTAATATATATTTGAAATATGTATATGTATATTAAATAAAAAATTATAAAAATTATATATATATATATATATATATATGTTTGTGTGTTTTATGTTAATATTAAAGCATGTATATATTATATTTAATTAGAAAAAATCTAATATTCTTCAAATATATTTATATAATATAAATATATATTTCAAGTAAGATTCGGTCGAGTTTCAAATTGAATTTGACAATATTTATATTCTATTCATTATCTATCTAGTAAAAAAAAAAAAAACTCATTCATAAAGCAGATTCTGATTAAATTTCCATCCCTACATCTAATCTCCTGATTTCAGACTTGTTTGGAAATGTGATTGCGATTGCTTTTCAAAGTGTTTTTCATTTAGAAATGTATCAAAATAATATTTTTTATTGTTATTTTAAAAAAATTATTTTTGAAATCAGCATATCAAAATAATCTAAAAACATTAAAAAAATATTAATTTAAAGTAAAAAAAATAAATAATATTCAATTTTTTTCAAAAATATTTTTAAAATACAAAAACAAATATAACTTTACATCTTACACCACCAAAATTTAAAGCCCCTGCAGCTAGGCAGGTACAATACACAACTTTGTAGCTCGTTGAGCAGCAATGTAGTATTAGCGTACATTGTAAGCAACCCAGCAATTGATTTTGATTTTTAAGAACTTTATACGGTATCATTATCATTCTCATTTAGCCATCCTTATATATATATATATATATATATATATATATATATATATATACACACACACACACTATTATTCTTGCTAGTGTTAATTTCTAGTAAAAACAGTACTATTAACAGAAGAGTAATTTTGGTGTAAATTAACAGAGGTGAATATGTTGGGAGAGGGCTTACTTTTTATTTTGTTAATTAAGGGTGTTAGTGAGATTCCAAACAAATTAAGCTGGACATAGCTGCAATACTGTGTTTATGGGGTCTAAGTATGTGTTTTTTAGCGTGATCCACCGAGTTAATAAATAAAGCCTAAATACCAAAAAAGAGATTGGTGCTGGTGCTTGAAGAGAGGAAGAGAGAGCGAGTGTGTGTGTGTGTATATAAAAAAGGGCCATAAAAAAAAGAAGAATACTTTTTATGTGTGGAGACTTGTTGGGATTTGTTGAGTGCTAAAATTAAAGAAAGGTTTTTCTTGAAGAGAGAGAGAGGGAGAAGATATGGGGAGAGGTAGGGTTGAGTTGAAGAGAATTGAGAACAAGATCAACAGGCAAGTAACATTTGCAAAGAGAAGGAATGGACTTTTGAAGAAAGCCTATGAGCTTTCCGTTCTTTGTGATGCAGAGGTTGCTCTCATCATCTTCTCCAATAGAGGAAAGCTGTACGAGTTTTGCAGTAGTTCAAGGTATCACCAAAACAAACCAATTTTTGTACCCTTCAAACACACACAGGAAAAAAAAACACAAAAGCTTCTCTCTTTTAACTCTCTCAGCTTCCTTCACTCCTTCTCTCTCTTAGCTAGCTAGATTCGCTCAATTTTTCTTTGACCTTTTTTTTTTGTTTCTTGTTTTGAGACCTGTCTTTAGATTTTCGGAGCTCGGTAAGCTGATTTTTTCTGTTTTCAGTGTTGGGTTTTTTAAGCATTTGTTCTGAGAATTGAAGAGAGAGAGGGAAATAAAAGTTGGTTTCTTTTTGTTTCCGTTTCTGTGAATGTCTCGGCGTTTATAGCAGGTAGAGTGTGTTCGTGTTGGTATTGATGCTAGATCTGCAACTGGAAAACCACAAAAAAGAGAGATAAACGTTATATCTACTGTTATATTGACTCAAACTCTATACAATTTTTCTTAGCTCCCATAGTCTTTTGCCCTTTCTCCGTCTCTTTTCCTTTTACGTTTACTATCTGAATTTTCCATTTCTGTGTTCATTTTTCTTCTTGAAAAGTAAAAAAAAATCTGATGATCTGTTGCTCTTCCAACAGTTCGAGAGACCCATCAAGCTATGCGATGTATATGGAGTTTTCTTCATGATCATAGAAGCTAAAAATGTTCTTTTCTGATCTCGCATAGTCCTAATTCATCTTTTGTTTTCTTTATCATTCTTTTCCTTTAATTTTCTCTTCAGGATCCAACATAGCATGGTTGTTACATAAGATCAAAAACAATCTTCTCTTCTTTCTCCCTCTTTAATCTTTGAAAGTGCTGCATGCCCTTTTTCATTCAACCATATTGAGGTTAATAAGGTCTTAGATTGTTCAATATTTAAAACTCCAATCAACTTGATTTCGTTAAACAAGTTAGAGTTTCTGGGAGTTGTTGAAGTTTTGATTGGAAAAAGTTTGCAATTTAGTTGATCTTGCCTATCTCTCTCTCTCTCTGATCATTTGCGATCTATGAATCTTAGGGTTTTCCTTTAATTTACCTTTATATTTGCCAGTCCATGTCTTCATTGATTTTCTGTTTAACACATTTTCAATTTTGTAGGATTTTTCCCAACTACCTCACAGTTTTCAGAGTTAATTTTAAGAAGAAAAAAATAAAAACACAATCTTTTGTTTTGATTAAATTTAATTACATGATGGAAAAGACAAGTTCGTAATAATTCATGCTCTCTACCCTCATACTTTTTGCTGCAAATGTTTTCTATCAATCAATAAGAATGGGACATTACGACTGCTGTTTTTTCTTCTCTCTCCCTTCAGATCAGTCCTTTCACATAGGAGCTTCCATTCATTCCATTGGATCTTCAACTCTCTCTTTTCTGTTTCGGTGGAGAGAGGATATTTCCAATCACATGAACTGATAGAGACATCTAGGGTTTTGATCTTCGCCAAGGATACTTAGGGTTTCAATATCTACAGATCAGTAGTCCTCTCACTCTTTTCAGTATACTGAATTGTTCTCTTTCATTCAAATCAGAGGTTATCTTAATAGTGGTGTGCTCTCGAAGTCTGTAATTGAGTCTGTGTCTTTGGAGTGATCAATATGTCTAATATCCACAGGATGTTTTGACTCCTCCTAATTAGAGGTTCCTTTTCTCTAGAACAATTATTAGTGCCCTTAAATTCTAGTCCAACATTACATTCTGTGTTCTTAATTATCTTAGGGTTTTGCTTGTACAATTGACTATTTTTATGTCTAGACATTTTTAATTAACTAATTTGTTAAAGTAGGGTTAATTACATTTCTTCTATTGAATTAATGGATTTTTTCCTTGAATTATTGCTGATCTTCTCAAGAAAATTTTCAAAAAATACATCAAACAAAACCTCTTAATTAATTTGTTCCCATCTCTTTCAGCTTAGAATTAATTAAAGAGCTTTTTTTTTCTTTTGTGACAGAAAAAAATATACAAATATTGCAATGACAACTGCTAAACTTTGGGAGTGGGGGGGGGAGAGGATGCTTCTACAGTCAATTTTCTATCTTTTTAAAACTTCATTGCTCAAATTAATCATCATCATTTGTCACCAAATATTTGTTATTAGCTGACTAATTGCTTGAACATTGGCTCCCAATTTCGCATGCCATCAACACTATGACCATACCTGATCTCCACAGCCCAATTTATTTATCAAATTCATCCTGAAACATCACCAAATTGTTTCTTAATTATGAAGAGGGTGTGCTATCCGTATGCTTCTGGTTGGCCTTAATAACCAGAGAAAATGAGCAGCAAAAGATTGTTTCATATTTAAGGACTCGAACTGATGTAGTGTACAACAAAGATTTGGAAAAGAAAACTCTTTAAATAGAGAAATTTAATCGATTTATAATTGGTAACTTTCAATGATTAGTTTAAGATCTTTACAAACTTTTAAAAAAAAATGCATTAGAGAAATATTAGTCAATTTTATGTTCATTCACTCGACTTTGGCATATTTCTATTGAAATACCATGTCATAACTACACTACAGAATGGCTCTCTCCCCTTGTGAATTGTTAGCTATTGCAATCCAATCTCAAAATAAATTTGTTGGGTTAATGATAAAATAAAATGTAAATGAGTTTCTTACCAACTTAAACAGGAAAAGTAAGAAAATTTCACAAGAAACTAACACTATCTGAAAAGGATTATTATGCTCAAAATAGATCCTTGCTATATATATTGTCCTCGTACATGTCTCTATTTGTTGTTACAATCTTTGCATCAATCTTGATGGTTAGATTTTAAGATTCAAAATTTACTGATTAATTTTTGCTATTGTTTTTCAGCATGCTCAAAACTCTTGAGAGGTACCAGAAGTGCAATTATGGAGCACCAGAGCCAAATGTGTCTGCAAGGGAGGCCCTGGTACGCAAATTTACCCTTTTCCTATATCCTTTGAATTTCCCTCTTTCTTCTGGTCCTTTATTTAATCTTCCAAAGTATGAATTTCTAGTAAGTTATATAGAAACAAACAGGTTTGCGTGGCAATAAATATCACAACAAAGAATAAAAGTCCAGAAATTATCACAGAAGATAGATATATGATGCCCCCCTGAGATGTAATTCAAAACCAGAATGTTTGAGGATTTTTTTTTTTTTTGTGATGATTCTAGCCAATATTTAATTTATCTAGTAATCATTATTATTTCAGTCAGCTAGATTCTGTGGAACTAAGTTTGCTTTCTTACAATGTTGAACCAAGCTAATAGCATTCTTAAAAGACACATAACAGTTGTATTTTAGTTGTTGCAATCTGTTGCCGCAGCTTTCCTTTTTCTTGTATTGTTCTTCTTCAAGCTGACCTTTCTTGGTGCTATTAGATAATAGGAAAGATGCTCTCCTGGGCCGGCATATATAAAAACAACTTTAGAAAAGAACGCCTGCCTGCTGTCTGGTTGATATATTGAAAATTACGACTGCAGCGAGATTCTGTGCAGTAACAAGAAGCAAGTGCTATACGCAAGCGTAACTAACAATAATTTGCTGGTGAAATTTTTTTCAAGTAAAACAATTAGCAATGGTCTTTATAACTAACTTACAATACCATGTCCTTAGAGCACTTTCTCGTAGTTCCGATCAAGGTCATCTTTGTAATTGAGGGAATGTAAACAGCTTACTTTTTGGTAGCTGGAAAATGCCCCTTTTCTTTATATAATTTGAAGAAAATGAGTCTATTTTTTTCTTAAAAAATGATCGGCTTTATTCATCAAAAAATAACAGTTTGTCGTCATTAAGAGAATGAAGAACAAAATTGCAGAAAAAAACAGCAGCTAAAAATCTCTAACTACATTTATCAACTATATATATATATATTATTTTCAGGAAGCAAGTAATCTCAATTATTATATTAATTTGGAGCTTTGATAATATTCAACATTATCAATTATGATAAGATATTATGGCTACTGCCTCGTCAAGGCTTACTGATAGTCCAGTGCACTTGCATATATGCACTGCAAATCTTATCAACATAATTTGTAGGTGTTTTGAATCATTCATGTTCAAAAGGATTTTACTGCTTTGGCTGTAGGAACTGAGTAGTCAGCAGGAATATCTGAAGCTTAAAGCACGTTATGAAGCCCTGCAAAGAACCCAAAGGTGAGGATGCCTTAAGCAGCAGAGTTTAAAATGTAGTCTTTCAAGGGTGATCCTCATTAGAAAGTGTCATTATCTACATTCAAAAATAATATTGAAATCTGACCTTTGATATCACCAAATATTTCATTGCCATCGAACTACAGGAATCTTTTGGGAGAAGAACTTGGCCCTCTAAGCAGCAAAGAGCTAGAATCACTTGAAAGGCAGCTTGATATGTCATTGAAGCAGATCAGATCAACAAGGGTATTTTGAAGATAGAAGGATTGGATATATATTATCAAATTGACTATACTTAGCATTCTGATTAATAAGTAAAATTCTGAAAATATAGAACAGAGTCAATTACAGTTAAAACTTCTCTTGGATGTTAAATTTGACTTGACTGCACACAAATAAGTACTTTATATATGTAACAAAGCACTTGACACCCAGCAGTACATATCTCAACTTCATAATTCCTCTTATTGTTCTACAGACCCAATACATGCTGGATCAGCTCAATGACCTACAGCATAAGGTATGGAAACTTCTGAAGCTTCCTTGTTGTCTATTGATTTCCTTTTCCTAGCACTCTCTATTTAACTCCAAACATTACATGCAGGAGCACATGCTGACTGCAGCTAATAAGTCCCTGAAAGAAAGGGTATGTTACTTTTCCATTTTGGTGGAAGCAAGTTAGTTCAGAAACAAGAACCCCTAAAATTAATTCAAGTCAGAAGTTTCTGTTAAGTAGAAATCGAAATCACTGCTAAGCATTAAGTTCCTTTCCACAGATTGAATATTGGCGGGAGAGATCACTGGTGGTTTTGAAACACTCAACGGAAAAATAAACAATCTGTTTTATTTCATAAACAACAAGCTTATATAAATTGCAAACTCTCAGACTCTTATCTTTTTTTTTCTCTAATATTTTTCTCTTTTATTTCTTACATCCAATAACATAAATTTAGCTGTTTATTTATATACAAAATAAAAGCATTAAAAATCAAAGTTCCATGTATGAAAAGATAATAGTAGGTGGCAGTGTGAAAATGACTGATGGCTGCCGGTTAATGGTTGGTGGCTACCATCCTTAATCTTCTAGATTGAGTTTACGATAACATTGAACATAAATTAGTCCAATTGATTTGGCCTCCCCTTCTAAGAATAGCCTGAATATGATGACATATTGGTTGTTGTATTTGCTCACTTTGCAGTTGCTGGAAGGCTACCAATTAAATTCACTCCAGTTGAATCCAAGTGCAGAAGATATGGAGTACGCTAGACAACAAGCTCAACCCCAGGGTGATGGGTTTTTTCATGCTTTGGAGTGTGAACCTACACTACAAATTGGGTATGTCTGGTCTCTTAAGTCTAATCCTTCCTGTTTTGCAACCTTTCGGCTGGATACATAAAATGATGGTCACAGAAAAAAAAAAGAAGAAGAAGAAGAAGAAGAAACTAAAGTGATAAAGTGATTGTTTTATGTCAGTTATGTTTCTGGAAGCCATCGTTTCAACATTGTAGAATCACTTGTCAACGTTTAAGAGCAAAAGCTAAGTGACGAGGGGGATTTGTCTTACAACGATTTTATTCTGAATTGCAGGTATCAGCCAGAAAATATAACAATGGTCACTGCTGGCCCAAGTATGACTACTTACATGCCAGGTTGGTTAGCATGATAAGAAGACTAGCTATGGTTCTCACTCTCAGCAATGCATGGTATTCCTTTCCTCAACATGATGGTTCCCATATTTGATCAGCAAATTTGTGTTTTGTCTTGTATGTTATTGATGAAACAGTCTTCGTTTAGCACGTAGGTGGTCTATATCATAATTCTACTGCACCGTAGGAACAGTGCAAGTAATGCTTTGTGTGGCGTGTGCAAAGCACTGCGCTGCTTCGTTTAGCACTTAGCAGTTGCAGGCTTTTTTTTTTTTTTTCAAATGAAGAATAATTCTCCTTTGTATGTAAGACCATAAGATACTCCAGCTTTTAATGTGTTTCTATCTATCTGTTTATCTTTACGTGACTCTCATGATGTTCTGTGCGGTTTAGAATTATGCAGAAAATAGAAATAGAACACTGGAAATTAGTGAGCCTGACTCGTTATAATTATGGGCTCTCTTTTTTATTTATTAATTTCTTGATGAGTGGAGCTAGCTGATGCATTCTCTTCTTTTCCCCTTATATGGTCCATGCCATCAGCTGTCGCAACATATATAGAGGTTTGACATGCAGAATCACAGACAGAGAACAAGGTGGCCTATTTCATAGGTTGCATGCAGCAACCCAGATTTTCATGGCATGTTACATGAGTGATATTGCCTTGCAATATTGATCGAAAATACTTCGGCTTTTTTATTAAGAAATTAGCTGATATAATGATGATGTCCATAAGAACTAATGAATTTTCAACATTTACAATAATTGTTATGATACCAATGGTTATGGCTAATGTGATACATTGATACTCTCACAAATTAAGAGGTAAAGACTTTATTCGAGCAACTTAAGATTCGGTCACTCAAGCACTCAAGCAATGTATTGTGAATAAAGGAAAAGGAGAGGGAGACTTAATTTGTTTTTAGATTTGTTTCTTAGAGGTTGTGTTTATTTAGGATTGGATTTGATAGTTTATTTTAATTATCTAAGTTATAGGATCTTGAGGTGTCGAGAAAAAAAATTCCTCACTCGATTGATGCTTGGTTTATTAAAATTAAATGAAATTTTATTAATTTAAAATAATTGAAACTATGGGGATTGAATTTGAACATTAGACAAACATTTAGCCCTTTTTGTCTTGAAAGAATTGGGGATTGGATTGCATAGGCAAAGAAAAGATTAACCCTATTTTTTTGGTTACTCAATTTTTTTTTCAATTTGATTCTTTTACATTGAGTTCATTTGGGATTGTACTTAACAATGTTTTTCATTTTCCATATAGGGATCCTACGATGTTGAGGAAAGATTCCAATGCGAGATTGATTCTTTTAAAATTGATTTTTTTTTTTTTTTAGTTTTGCCTTTCAATGTTTAAGTTGGTTTTTAATTGATATTTGTAATTTTTTTATTTGATTTTCATAGATTTATCCAGTTTTCATAATCTAGATCGCGAGTTTGACAGATTTACTTGGGTTGACTCGAGTTATTTAAAAAATTTTATTGTGTTTTTTTTATCATATTCACCCTTTAACATTAGGTTTAATCCACGGTGTAAATGTCTTTAAGTGTACATGGAATTAGCTATCCTTTTTATTTATTTATTTTGTAATGTAATGTTTCTTGCTTGTTTTTTAAAGGAAAAGCAAACCTATTTCCTGGCCGAAAAGAAGACAAAGGAGGGAGTGTTTTTTTTAAGGAGAACAAGGTAAAGCAAGCCCATTTCCTAGAGTAAAAAAAAAAGAAAAAGGGAGGGAGGTGTTATGATTTTTCAAAATCAAGAAAAAATAACTAAAAGGCAAACGAATTTCATTTTTTTTAATTCATAATGTATAGGTCTCTAAATATGCATGGAATTAGTTATCACTTTTAGTTTTTTTATATTGCATAATGTTTCTTACTTATTTTTTAGAGGAAAATTCCTAGTGAAAAAGAAGGAATACAGGGAGTGTTTTTTTAGAAGGAAAATAAGAAAAAGCAAACCCATTTTTTGGAGGAAAAGAAGGAAAAAAAAGGGAAGTGTTTTGAATTTTTAAAAATCAAGAAATATAAAAGAGAGAGAGAGAAGTAACCGAATTTGATGGTTTTAATCCATAGCACTATAAAGGTTTCTAAGTGCATACAGAATTAGTTATCCTTTTTATTTTTATTTTTATTTTTATTTTTTTGTATCGTAATGTTTCTAACTTGTTTTTCATAGGAAAATGAGGAAAAGCAAGCCCATTTCCTTGAGGAAAAAAGGGTGAGTTTCTTGGAAGAAAATAAAGAAAAGCAAGCTCATTTCTTGGAGGAAAAAAAAAAGTATTGTTTTGATTTTTCAATCAGAAAATATAAAAGATAAGAATAAAAAAGATACATCTAGATTTCACTATTTAATCCATAATGTAATGGTCTCTAAGTGCACAGGGAATTAGCTATCCTTTTTAGTGTTTTTTTTTTTAATGTAATGTTTGTTGCATTTTTTAGAGGAAAAGCAAGCCTCTTTCCTGGAAGGAAAAAAGAGAAAAGAAAAAAAACAACTGCATTTCAATGCTTTAATCCACAATGTAAAGGTCTCTAAATGTATAAGATATATATCCCTTTTAGGCTCTTTTTTTTAATGTAATGTTTACAACCTATTTTTAAAGAAAAAGCATGCCTGATTACTAGAAAGAGAAAAAAGGAAACGGGGTAGTGTTATTTGGAGGAAAATAAGGAAAAGTATGACCATTTCTTGGAGGAAAATAAGAAGGGATAAAGAGGGAAGTGTTTTCATTTTTTAATATCAAGACATATAAAAGAGAAAAGAAAAATAAGAAGCAATTGAATTTCACTATTTTAATACACAATGTAAAAGTCTCTAAATAAACATGGAATTAACGATCCCTTGTAGTTTTTTCCTTTTTTGTAATGTAATGTTTCTTGCCTGTTTTTTATAAGAAAATGAGGAAAGCATGACCATCTCTTAGTGAAAAAGAAGAAAAATTAGGGGGGAGGAAAAGAACGAAAAGCAAGCTCATTTCCTAAAGGAAAAGAAGGAAAATGAAGCGAAGTGTTTTAGTTTTTCAGAATCAAGAAATTTAAAAGAGAAAAAAACAACTAAATTTTATTATTTTAATCCACGACATAAAGGTCTCTAAGTGTACAAGGATTTAGGAGAAAAAGAACGAAAAGTAAGCTCATTTCCTGGAGGAAAAGAGAGGGGAGTGTTTTGGTTTTCAAAATCAAGAAATATAAAAGATATAGAAAAAAAAAATGAAATAGCTAAATTTCATTATTTTAATCCACGATATAAAGGTCTCTTAAGTGTACAAGGATTAGCTATCCATTAAATTTATTTTTTTATAATGTAATGTTTCTTGCTTGTTTTTTAGAGGAAAATAAGAAAAATTAAGCATGTTTTCCAGAGAAAAAGAAGAAAAAAAGGGAGGGAAATGTTTTGATTTTTCATAATTAAGAAATATAAATGAGAAAGAAAAGGAAGAAGAAGTAGCAACTTAATTTCACTATTCTAATTAACGATGTAATGGTCTATAAGGCAGCGTTTAGTTAATGTCTCGGGACCAAAAAGACAAAGATAATAGGAATAGAGAAGATAAGACAAAACATGAGACGAAGATAGAATTATATTTAGTAGTGGTGTACGAGATATAGTGATTGTCTATGTATCATGTTTGATTGATGGTGGATAAGACAAAATAAAATATAAAAAAATATGATTTATCTTTAATATGAATTATTGTCAAACTTATATATAAAAATAATAATAATAATAATAATAATATTGTTGTTTATATTTAATGTTGAAATTAATAATAATACAATAACCTTAGTTATAAAATCTAGATCGGCCCAACGAATCAACCCAAGATCTAGCAGATCTGGGGTCTGGACTGGTTTGGGTTTAAGAAAAAAATAAATGAGAGATTGACCCGGTCAAAAAACTAGATTGGCCTGTGACCTAATTGACTCAAGGTAAAACCCAAGTAAAAAACCGTTGACTTTTTTCTAAATGTTTTTTGTCAAAACAACATTGTTTGATTATTTTTTACTTTAATTTATATTGGGTGTTGACATTATTAATAGTATAATAATCTTACTTAGAGAACCTGGATTGACCTAGCAAGTCAACCTAAGACCTAACCGTCTTAGGGCCTGGACACATTCAGGTTTAAGAAAAAAATAAAAGAATGATTGACCTAGTCTAACCTAATCAAAAACCAAGGTCGACCCGTTACCGAATCGACTCATGATAAAATCCAGTAAAATAATCAGACTTTTTTATAAAAATTTATTTTTAGTCAAAACGACTTTGTTTTAGCCCTTGTTTTGGAAAAAATAAATTGTGGTCAACTCGAGTTGACCCTCCAAACCTATAACATGGGTTTTGTCTTAGGTCAACTCATAGTTTAGATTTTAAAATTATTATAATAATTATTTTTATTCTTACATTTTTTTTATTGGATAATTTTAGAATTAAGAACTTCTTACAATAATATTTTAGAGATAAAAAATATTATCTATCAAAACATGTCTTCTTTGTACCTTATATTTTAAAAATAAATTTAATGTTTTTATTTTTATCTTTTCAACCAAACACGTTTGTATTTTTATTATCTCTAATTTTTTATGTTCTTGAACGGTAATTAATCACTACAGTAGCTAAATTTTTTATTATTATTATTATTTAACTTTCCAAGCCCATTTGAAGCTTATGCTGGAAAAGATTTTTTCAGCACCGGCATCATACTGGACTTGTCACTTATGCTTCTCATGGTAAATTGAAACACGGTTCTTTATTATGGGCCTCATTCATAATTTATTTAGGCCTTTCTTCTAACTAGCGGTTTTTTTTTTCTGTTTTTTTTTTCTAAAGAAAAACTACATGTATTATTTGATTATTAAATAATTGTTTTTGTAAATTTCTTAATATATCATTTTGAATTATTTAAAAGTAAATAATTTTATTATTATTAAATTAAATTATTTATTTTTCAAAATCTAAATAGTTTTATTACTGTTTTCTTATGTCCCCAAAAATTACATCTTCTATCATTATTTTTTATTATTTTTTAAAAGTTATTTTAAAAAGTATAAAAACAAAAAAAAAACAACCAAATTAGTCGTTAGGTCATTTGATATCATTTATATTTCTTTATTTTTTAAAAGACAAAGTAATCAGTTTTAAAAAGTTTTGGAAATAAAAAGATATGGTTCTGAAAATTGTGAAAATGGTTAATTGTTTTTTTTTAGTTCTTTAAAAATAAACGACCAAATCAAAAAACATTTTTTGTTTTTGTTTTCCAATTTAATTTATTGCTAATATTTTGGTCCAGTCATAACGAGAAAGTTGAGAACAAATTAGAATACAAATACAGGTAAAAGGACAGAAACAACATCAACATATAATCAATCAAATCAAAATTTAAAGAAGCTCATTTTTCCGAAAATTTTACTTTCTTATATTTTCTAGCTTAGTGCATAAATCATTTTTTCTTTCCTTTAGAGTAATATATTTTCTGCATTTATGATTATTTAAAAAAAAAGATAGAATGTGTCTTTCTTTTATTTACTTAACACGCATTATAATTAATCTTCAAAATGTAAATAATAAAATTACTAAGTACCCTTATTTTATATATATATATATATATAAATCCTTACACAGTATTTTTTTTATCTAAACTCCTTATATAATAATAATAACTTCAGATCATCCTGTTTGAATCCTAGTCTCCAATAAAATTAAAACACTTTTGGTTAAATTCTTTCATTTAATGAAGAGTCTTTAAGCTGTATGCTAGTATTAATCTCATACTATTATATCTTAATAGAGTTTTTTAAAATAAATAAAAAACTAAATTTACCCCCCTTTTTTTACAGATTTCGGGCTCTAATATATTCTTTGGATAATGAAAAAAGAAAAACACCTAAACTCGTCAAAGCAGCTAAAATTTCTTCAATTTAAGAAGAGGCGAGACATCCACGTACAGCACGTGGAACAACCCAGACTTTTCGAGACCTTACGTTGACTGAGTTTCTCGACCGTTGTCGCTTTTAAATACTCGTCAAAAAGGAGAAGTCAAAACATCCTTGCATTTCCCAGGAGATTTTACTATTAGTTATTTTTAGAATCTATTTTGAAAAAAAAAAACAGGTATAAATATATTAATTAATTAAAGATATTTTTATTATTTTTTAGGTTATTAATTTTATTTTATCTTTTTTATTCATGTAAGATTTTTTTCAATATAAAATAAAATAAATAAATAATATCATATCATTAATTACCTCCTAGACTTTCCTTTCATTTCCTAGTTTCTCTCTACTTTTATAAAGAAAAAGGTCAGATTGTATTTTGGATTGAGAAATAAAGAGAAACAAAGTGCATAGCAGGGTTAATCTTGAAGAACGAGGTTAAGGGATATGGATCATCCTTACCTCTTCTCGTCTCTTGCGATTTTGCTTGCACACCACCCAATACGCCATGACATTCCCTTTCGTGATGATTCCTCACCGTAGATGATGAACTTCTGTGAAATTTTAGATTCAGTGCATGGAGTTTCTTTAAATTTCATGCTTTTTGTGGGTAACTCTGCTCTGAGCCGGAGACACTCGGATTCCAGAGTACAGAACTCCCCGCCTGGATGGATGTCTTGTCAAAAGCCATGCCCTTGAATCTTTCAATATCTGACCTGGAGACGAGACGTGAAGCACCGTGACAAGTGGCGTCGTGCGAAGGTCCTCCTCTCATAGCCTCTTCAACTGACCCAGTATTCCTCTCTCTTCGGCCTCTCCAACACATGTATTAGCCCAGTTTTGGCCCGTCACAAGTGGCGTCACGGCCTAGTTCACTGAAATGAAAGGATATACACGATTAACAACTGCAAAACTTGTCTCTGTTGTATACCATAAGCAGTGTTAGAACCCAATCCGGTCCAGCAGATAGACATGAGGACTCGTCGACCCTGGCTCTAGACTATGCCGAGTTCTGAGTGGATCCAGAAAAACTGGTTAACTTACAATGTATGTGAGATTTGATGAATTTTTTTTATGCTTTTTCAAAATAATTTGGTTTTAATTTGGAAAAAATTCAAAATAACACTAATTTGGATAAAAATTAAAATAATTATTGACCTCATTCAACTCTTTTAAATTGTGATTTGAGCGAGTTGAGTTGGGTCAAATTAAAAATCAAAAAATATATGTATTTTTAATTCATGTTTATTTTTTAGAAAGAAAAATAAAAAAATATATATTTCTTGCATTATTTTAAAGAATAATTATTGCAGCGTGAGTTTTTAATATATTTTTTATAATTGAATTCCAATCTATTTTTGTGTAGCAAACATACTAACTTTTTTATAAAAAAAAATTCTTCATGCCATACCTTCTTTGTCCCTATTAGAAACCTTTATCTCCTCCCTTCTTTTAGTCTTATGAGTTCCAGTCTATGTTTTGTTAACTTTTTTTTTTCATTTAAATGAATTAAATTAGTCATGTAAATGACTTGATTCTGTACTAAAAATGGCTATGAGCTTTATAAACATGTTAATCACGAGTAAAATATGTGACCAATATAAGAATTAAAAAAAAAATTACACAAGACCGGACATCTCTCCCTATTGAAAATCTCCCTCTCCTCCTCCCTCCCTCTTTCTCGTGGCTCCTCTTCTTCTTCATTGAGATTATCATTTTTATATAATATTAAGTAATGTTCATGATTAATTATGTTAATTCGAACAGAAAAGGTTAAAAATGATGTATTGAAAAATCAATTATTTTATAAAGATAAAATTGACTTAAGGATATAATTAATGACATGTTGCAAACTCGTTTCATTATATAATAATAGACTCGGTAATTTTTACCTTTTTAAAAATAAAAAATTAATGAATTATTTCACCAATTTGTTAACCTGAAATACGATTGTGTCTACTAATTAATTTTTATATTGCCTTCCGAAATTCTACATACAAATCAATATTTACATTTTAATGTCTATATTATACAATATATACTTTCTTTTGAATTTTAATCCGATTTAAGATTGATGAAGTTGAGTAAATGGAAAAAAGATTCTAAGGCTTGGCAGTGTGGTTGCGGTTGCTTTTCAAATAACTTTTCGTACTGAAATGCATGTTAATGATTTTTTTTATTTTTTAAAAAATTATTTTTGACATCAGCATATCAAAACAATCCAAAACATACAAAAAATATTAAATTTTAGCAAAAAAAAATTAAATTTTTTTGAAAACGCAGTTTGTACCGCGTTCCCAAACAGTGTCTTAATCAGTACACCATTTTTTAATCAGATCCCTAAATTATTTTTTCCTCGGATGGCTTCTTAATTTATAAGAAAGTTTCAATTGGATCTCCTCATTTGTGGACGTTAGCGTTTTCCACATGTAATGAAGTGCCTTTTGTATTCAATAGAGAGCATTTTCGTAAGAGAGATTATCCTTTTGTGTTAAAAGCTCATGATGATTTTAGGAAGAAGGATTCAATTGAAGATTTTAGATATTGAGGATCCAAATTGAGGGGAAAAAAATTCTTGGTGGACCTAATTGAGCATTCATGTATAGGTTTCGAACTTATAGTTTTACTTTCACGTATAGTTCTATAACTTTTGTTTGCTCAGTTTACCACAGCATATTTGAATTTGACAGCTTAATTACGTCATTAGGGAGGAGATTCACTGGAGTTTGGTGGGCCTCTCGGAAACGCAAATGGTAATTGGCTCGTGGGATTTTCAGCTAGAGTTGGCCACTGTTCAAGGGAGAACTTTGGGCAGTTTTCCCTGGGCTCGGAATAAATGGCCTGGTCTCATTGTTTCAGTAAAATTGTGATTGAGGTTGGCCTTGGCGAGATCTGTTATACAAACACTTGAGTTGAGTCCCGCTCTTGTTCTTCTTCTATGGTTTCGACACTTTTTATAGAGTTTTGCTTCTGCTGGGTCTGCCTTGGCGAGATCGGTATGGAAAAAAAAAAAAAAAAAGAGTTCAAAGGAGAACAACTTTGGAATTGGAAATTACGGATCTAAACCTGTGTTGACAAAAATTCAGGGCTTTTAGCATAAATAATTTATTAAGGAAAGAAGCATGGTTTTGAATATTGATGTAAAATGAAGTGAAATATGTACTCGAGGACAATTATCCATATTTTTCCGTTGTTATTTTTTTTTTCACATTCCTGCTAATTTATCGTTCGTTCAACTTATATATATCAACATAGAAATAGGATTGTAAAATTGATTTATTAGATTTTTTTTAGGATTTTAGCAAGTTAAATATATCGAGTCGGATTAGTTTTTTATGAATATTATAAATATCCAAGGCTTTAGTTTATATAGTGAATTTTCATAGGAATGTATTTAGAGACATGCCTACAACATGGACTATAGATGTCATCACACTCTTAATATTAAATCTAATTTTTATAGTTTGCATTACAATTAAATTCTAGTTACCTCATTTCTCTCATCTAACAAAGAAACAAGCTTTTTTTAATTGCATTAAAGAAATTTGATAGGAACCAACTAACAATAACTTTAGAGTTGAAATATTTATAAATAAAATAAAAATAAATGTTCAATTCACGAGCTGTCAAATATAAAAACAAAATAAATATATAATATAATAACTAAGTCAGATTAATTGGGTTTAAAAAATATTAACATGCAACTCAATTCATGGTATCCAACTTCTTAGGATTTTTATTTGATATCATTTATAATATTTAAATTATTTAATCTTCACGGGTTTACCCAAGTCATAATAAAAATATTATAACCTTTACTCCAAAATATAAGCATGATTGTAAAACACCCTATCATTATTTAATTGTCTTTATTGATTAGGAGGAGTGAAATATTACAACCACCCTATTTTTTAATTTTAATTTTGAGAATTTTTAGGTTTTAAAGTATTTTTTATAAGGATTTAGGAGGGGAAGATAACATTTTATTAGTTATTTGATAATGAAGGGCTAACTTGAAACTATTTGATAACTATAAAAGTAATATTAGGCAACTTTAAGCTAGGGGTATATACGTATTAATTTGTACTGTCATGCTAAAAAAATTTAAAAATATTTTTAATTTGAAAATATATTAAAATAATTATTTTTATATTTTTAATATTAACAAATCAAAATTATAAAAAAAAATATTCAAGAAAATATTTTTTAAAACCAAAACATATCTACAAAAACATTATATATATAAATATATATATATATATATATATAAGAATAAAAAACTGCAGTTTACCCCTAAAAATATCTAAGTGGCAGCAGGTGGTATCCGACGTTGGAATAAATATCAACCATAGCAGATGTAAACAGCTAAGACGGAGCTAGAGACTACAGTGCTGGTAGACCTATAAATATCAACCATAGACGCTTGACTTATCCGCGTTTTGCAGTCTGCTCACTGCTCAAACAACGGCAGCTTATCTTCTATTTTGAGTAAAGATAATCACCGTTTTAACTTAAAATGGCAATGAATTGTACACCTAGCCTCTCAATCTAAAAGTAGATATTAGATATTTATCTAACGTTTGGTAACATGTTAGATATTTTTTTAACAAAAATATTTATACATGTACTTTTTTAATATATTTTTATAGTTAAAACAAATTATAAATAAAAATAAAAATTTTTATTCATACATCCAATAAAATAAATCAAAAACTATATATATTAATAAATAAATAAAATCATAAACAATAACTCAAAAAAAAACTGAAAAAAATAGAGACAAGTGTAGATTAAAATATTTAATCTCATAGGATAAGATAATTACCTGGTTGTGTTAACTAAATTTATTTGTTAAAATAATTTTTTATTCAATAAAATGACAATAGAAATAGACACACATTAAATTAATTGATTAAAATAAAAGAAAAAAATATTATGATAGGCTACACATATTAGAAATATTATATGAAAATTAAAAAATATATTTTAAAAAATAAAGTTCATCTATACAAAAGAAAAAAAAATTATAAATGAATCATAAAAACCTCTTAAAAATTAAATGCATAACAAAAAAACAATCTTCAATTAAAAAAGGCTCTCTAAAAAAAATAAAAGAGAGAAAAGATATTAATCTAAATATTAAAAAAAAAACATATAAAAAGAAGTATTAATTTTTTTTTAAAAAAAAAAAGGTTAGGCGTTGCTAGGCTTAGCAAGTTAAGCCAGCCCGCCTGCCCTATTTGTTAGGGTCTGTGTGATTGGGCCTCTTTTCTTTGCCACCATGAAAAAAAACTTTGACAACTCATTGTTTGGTTTTGTGTAGATTCTGGCCACCATGATTGCTGAAAAATCGGGGCTTAATGTTTTTTTTTATCTAAAAACTTGTTTTTCAATTATTTTTTTGACACAAAACACCTAAAAAACACCTTTTATGAATCGTGATAAATCTATTTATAGCCTAAAAAACCAAACAACCGTCCCAAAACAAAAATCAACCCGAACTCATATTTGTTTTTCATGAATTTTAAAAGTAAAAAACACTTAATATAAACTTTCCTCATCGAATGGAATCATTTGACACAAATATCAATAGTTTCAGTGGTTTAAATCGATGTCAACAATATCTTTTTCTCTCTACTATTGGAATTTGACGACCTCTCTCATCTAGAGACTAAAAAATTAATAAAAATAAACTTTTGTACCGAAATTAAATTGGAGAAATATTGATGTACCGAAATTGTATTATTTGTTTAATTTTTAAAGTGTGAGGACAAAAATATATCTTTATTGGAACTTCTGGCACGCCACTCATGTTTTGCACATTTTTCATCCCAATCCCTGTCTTCCAGTACTTTTACATTTAACTAAGAAATCAGAAGTAATTGACTTTAAATTATGATTAAATTGCCAAAAAATAAACTTTAAAGATCAAAATAAATTATTAAAAAATATACACTACATCCACAATGTTTTGTACGTGAACAGTGCCTGATCTACGGTTAAAACACCATGTCTTTTAGATTTTTACTTAATAAATTTTATTAATATTATTATTTGCTACTTAAATAAAGTGAGCCCTTAAACCAAAAAAAGAAAAAGAAGAACAAATCTCTTCTTGAAAAAAACAAATTTAAATTATTGTTTTTACCTACTTGCTTATTATATAGTGCACTTATCAATCAAGGGTCTTTCTTATGCTCCATATTTCTAAAAAAAGAAAAAAAGAAAAAAGAAAAAAAAACAACGTATGGCATCAAAAAGAGAGAGCATAAGCCGCCACAAGGAGAGGAGAGACATCCATACATGCAGTTATAAACCGTGTCGGACAATTCGGATATTTCGCCTTACATTGACCGACTTGAGGAAGAGCCTCTACTTTCTTGCTGGTAAAAATCTAAACATCCATTCCATTTTCTTCTTCTTTTTCGTTTTTGTTTTTTGTTAGCATGTTTGGAAACGTGGATGTAGTTATGATTGCATCCGTGTTACCAAACTACAAGCATCAAGTATTTTTGGTTTAAGAACCGAGTGAACCTGCATCCACGCCATAATCGTCATGTTTTTAAACGAGCTCTTACTAATCGACTAGTAACTTTTTATTTGTCTTCACTTGAGGAAAGGTTACATTGCAAAATCAGGAAAGAAATTAGGTCAGAACATCTGGATCGATCGAGATAGATAGATAGGCAGAGAGAATGGGTCGTAAGAAAGTAGAGCTAAAACGAATCGAAAACAAGAGCAGTCGCCAAGTTACTTTCTCAAAGAGGAGAAATGGATTGATTAAGAAAGCTCACGAACTCTCTGTTCTTTGTGACGTCCAAGTAGCTCTCCTCACCTTTTCAAATGGAGGCAAGCTCTATGAATTCTCTAGCGTTGGCAGGTACCAAACTCTTTTCGAACTTTTAATTTTTCTCCGAATCATGTCTGAAATTTGTTCATGAGCTTCAAGTTTTTTTTTTTTTTAATTTAAAAAAAGTCTGTTGTTTATTAAAACTTCATTCTTAGATCCCTTGATTTCCTATTAATAGACATAATTACATTGTTTTAGTTTTGTCCTTGCACATAAATAGCTCGTTGATTTGTTTGCTTTAATTTGTTAATTGTCTAGGGATTTGGTGCTATCATTACTCCTCTTCCCCTCTAAACACCGAGTACATTAATCAAATAGTGATTTATATAGTTGATAGACTCTTAACGTCAGATCACTATAGATTTTTTGTCCTCTTTTACCAAATTTCTTTCCATGTTTACAATGCAATATGAATTCTCAATGTTCTGTAGTAATTTAATTTGCCGATCGATTACATTCTTTTAAGCGAGATGTTTACTGTTGTTGATGCCCTATTTAATTGATGAATCAACGGGTAGATAGATTTGGATTCTTAGTTTCTTCTTTGCCTTTCACGCTAGCCGTCACGGCTTGCACATGATGAACTTTCCTTTCTTTGAAAGGAAAATCCTTGCGAGTCTTGTATTTGCTGCATGCGCGTATCCTTACTATGTATAAAAATTTAAACTTCTTGCCCGAAGCTTATAATTTGATTAACATATATACCCTTACATTCTAATACATTTGAGTGATTAAATTAGGCTTTTCATTAAGCTTATAATCTTTTATTCACATAAATAGTTTCAATATAAGCTGAGAATTTAGGAGAAATAGCTCCACATATTGTGCCTGCCAGTTTTTCATTTTTAAAACTAATAGAATGTACGTGATCAACAAGTTTAGATTTTATATCTTCAAAAATACTCCTCATTAAGGAATAACGAGTAAGAAAAGAAGATTTGAGATTCTAACTAGGTTCGACAAATTGAGAATTAATACACAGTTTTGATAAGTTGTGCGTGTAAACTATTCCACACATGGTAAGTGATGCAAACGGGAATAAAGGATAATGGAGTATGTTATTAGGCAAAACCAGAATAAAAACACCATAATTATTTGAAACACTCTTAAAATACTTAATTTTATTCATTAATATTTATTTATCAAAAAACTATTACAGTCTTTTACACAGGAAAAATTAGAAAACCCTAAATAATATTGAATAGAAAAATAAACTAGAAAAACTATTTTCCTCAAATAGAAAAAAAAATCTATAAAAACTTAATAATACATGATAGAAAAACAAAATCAGGAAAAAACAAAATCAACTAAGAAAAATATATATTTTCTAATAAAAAGCTCATACATCAATTTCTTTGAGTTGAAAGAAATTCATCCTCGAGTTTACACCTCATTAAAAAAATATTCTCCACCACAAACGTCATTTATATGGGTTACACTATCATGGATTTGTAGCATCTTTGTACAAACTGTCTCTTTGTGCAAACTGTCTCTTTACAGATCCCTAACATAACGTTTTTGTACGAGTTGTTCGTGGGTGTCACTATTAGGATTTTTAATAACATCAATTAACACAAAAAAATCAAATTCAAAGGAAAAATAAATTAAGTGGCTATATTAAAAATTTAGTTAGGACGTGTGGAAATCAAGGATATAAGAGAAATAAAAGAAAAAAAAATCATCAACGCCAAATCAAAAATATGTTCGCCACACGTGAGAATCTACAATTATTTAACAGAAACACGTGTAAAAACAAATTATGAAAGAAGCATTCATCCCCTTGCTTGTATAATTGTTTTTGGTAATAATTTCATCCCCTTGCTTCTTGTATAGTTATATATTTAAAAACAACCGTTTATTTTGAAGCACAACAAAACCGAACAAACCCAAAATAAAGAATCATGCATCCATAACAGAGTCTCCAGTCCTGAATCCCCTACAATATTACTTCTATTGATCCGAGCATGATGCTTATTAATTATTAAGATCTTCAGGTTTTTAATGAATATCACTCGGCCAAAAAAATATCAGTAAAATGTTAGCAAGGGAAGACTCTAGTAATATATATATTATACATATAATCTGTAGTACACTAATTTATAAAAATCTTTGCATAGACAACATGACACATTAATTTTTTTAGTACGGTTTAGTTTGGTTTAATTTTTATTCCTCGATAAGATTGATTTTTGAAAAAAAACAAAACAAAAAATAAATACCAAGAAGGCCTATAAACTAATGGCGCAAGTCTATATAATAAAAAAATATATTATTTTTTTCAGAGTCACTGGAGACTTATATAGTTTTTAACCTTAGAGATTGTAAGATTAGTTAAGGTGCACGCAAGCTGGTCCGGATATTCAAGTTAAAAAAAAATATCATCGTAGGACATTGATTCATTAATCGGAATCTGCACAAAAAACATATATATGGCATGCTTCACATAATCATGTGCATTCCGTTTTCCATTCCTTTAGTATATCAGTTGACGAAAATACTGTAAATGAAGTTCAAATTCACACTTTCTCATTAATTTCCATGAAAAGCCCACCATCAACCTGTGTCCATCTAATTTTCTGAGGAAATGAACTATATAAACACTGTTCCAATATGAATATGGTCGTTTTATCATAAACTGTGACTGAGACGGATGATAAAGATCATGTCAGAAAACCCTACATAAAAGTTTAGACTTGTATATATAGTCAAGCAGACTAGATTCAACTTCAATGATTTGGGAATCTTCTTAACAATTAATTAAATTTTGGTTAGCTTACCATCACCGTTGTCGTTGACCCACGGAACAATGAAGACGTGCTTAAGCATAGGCACCAGCACATTGGTGTAGATTATTAGGGACAGTACCCAAGAATGTCTTGGTCATGGTTAATACCCTCGATGAAAGTGCTTACATATAACGTAAAGTGGAGATGTTTCGATATTTCCATATGCCACTCCAATGCTCTGAAATGCCAAACTCAATGTCCTCTGCCAATTAGTCTGCTTGAGGGAAGGAGGGCTGCCGAGTGATTCGATCACTACCGTTGAAACTTGAAAGGTGTTTATAGCTGCTGAAATCAGCCGCACGCGTGGAGCGTTTGGCTCTGCTGTTCAACCTGCTTTTCGGCGAATTTCAATTTTTTTTTTTTGCTAAAATTGAGTGCGGTTTGTACTTTTTGGATCGTTTTAATGTGCTGATATCAAAAATGATTTTTAAAAAATAAAAAAACATCATTGGTATGTATTTCGGCACGAAAAGCTATTTGAAAAGCAACCACTACCACACTCCCAAACACCCTGCTGAATGGCTAACACTTTGGTGCCATGTTTTATTTATATTAATATTTTATATTTGTAAAAATATCAAATTGCTATTTATTGTACCTAATAATAACAAGAAACCCATAGCTTAATGACAAACATGCTCTTGGCCCAAATATTTTCCTTTTAAGGGTAATTAGGTATTTTAAATGTGCTTTTAAAAAGGAAAAAGACTAAAAAACTCCTGCATGTTAATTAAAGAATTTTTTTTCAAGGATAAGTATGTGATTTTACTAGTGAAAATATAAAAAGTCTCACTATGCTTATAGATTTTGTTTTTAATAATATTTTAGTCATTTTACCGATTAAAAAATAGATGAAAGTATTATATTGTCCTTGGTCAATCTTAAAATTGCAAAAGAATCCTTGTACAAATACCATTTTACCTTAAGGAGTTAGTATAATGGTTTTTCTGTTTGAAAGGCAGAAAAAAGAAGCAAAAACAATAATATTGTTCCTATCCACATTGTTTTCTCCATGGTTTCATTTTTTTATCCGAGCAGTTGGAGTCTCGCACAGATAGTTTGGACAGATTGGCTTTTATAGTTTAAGTTGGTTTCTTAGAAGAGCTATCGAACAATGTTTCTGCCAAAGCTTTTAAGTTTTTATCCCTATGACAAAGCCATTTAGAAGTTATAATAGGGGAAGAAGAAGGTCGAGACTGTGATGCTGACTGATCTTCATACTGGCCTGATGCCGGAGTGGCATGACCATATCTTTAGTCTTGGGCTGCATAGTTTTCGGGTCTCCTCAGAAATTAACTCTGAAAGAGTTGCTTCAAGATTTTGGGGCCCTGTAGACCATGTGTTCCGCTTAGGGGAAGATGAGTTGACTCCACAAAGAAGAAAATTCTTGCCCCTTCCACTGCTACTGCTACTTTCACTGGTTAAATCTTGCCTCAGACTCGCTCGCTTCCCCCATGAGAATGATGTCATCTACTTACTGTCCGTGGTTGATTGCTTGAACATTTGGGGCTTTTTCACACTTGTTGATTGGCCTAGGCTTAGACCACAGATACTTGCTGATAGAATCTGTGATAAGAATTAATGTGAACAAGTAGGGGGGCAGTGGGCATCCTTACCTGAGTCCATGACTCACCTTGAAGAAATCTGACGGTCTGCCGTTGATGGGGCAATCCAAGGCCCTTTGATACATGCTTTGATCCGGAGAAAAAAATGAAATAAAATGTGGCAGCGGAACTTGTTTGTTATTTATTTATCTATACTGGCTCTAGTGCATCACTCAATTATTGCTTTCTGATTGTACAGATATGATATGATCTTGTGGATCCTATTAAGTTTTTTTAACAACGAATGTTTGCACGCCAGTATGCCCATGAGAATTAAATTAGATTGGATAATGCCAAAAACCTCTCATTCATGGATTATAAATTTATAACCACACATAATAATACTCGTAGTAATTGTTCTGCAATGTAGTGTCAACACTCCCGTCTGTCTGTCCTGCGGTGTCTGTCAAGATCTTCGTAGCATAACTTGGTCTTCATGAAAAATTGGTTACCGAGAAACAAAAGGTACAAGCTTTAGAGCGTGTTCGGTATTGTGGTAGCTTTTGTGGTTGTGATTTGAAAAAAATTGTTTTATAAAAAGTACTTTTAGTTGAAGTTGGTTTGAAAAAAAAAGTGTTTGGTTAAAACTGTGGTCGAAATTGAGGTTGAATAAAAAGTAGTTTAATGTGTTTGGTTAAGAATGCTTTTGAAATTGAGGTTATAAAATAATTTTAAAAAATATATATTAATATTGATGATTTTTAATTTTAATATTGTAGATTTAACTATTGCTATTACATCATGAAATAAATAATATTTTATTTAAATATTTTTTATTGTTCCATTAAACTACTTACAATTCCATCACGTATGAAATTGAGATTGCGATCAAATTCTGTAAATGCGGCGTCGTCAAGCGATCTCTGTCTAATTTATGTAGTCATTTGAATAATGTTTAACGCTAATTTTTTGAATAAAACACAATTAAAAATAAAAAAAATTATTTTGTTGGATCGGACTCAATTCAATACATTTTTAGCTTTGAATCGGACCAGTTTCACTATTCATAGAAAAAAATGGATGAACAGTGGAGTCATGCTCCACTATTAGAAGAAAATGGATGAACAGTGGAGCTATGCTCCACTGTTCATCCATTTTCCAATTACAAGAAGCAGCTCTCGGCTGCTTCTTGTAACCTGTGGTTGCACCACAGTTAATGATGGGACCCACCATTGAAAAATTGTGGTGGGAATGTTACCAAACGGGGAAAATTGTGGCTGCGGGTGAACCTCACCCGCAGCCACAATATCAAACAGTCATTTAATCAACTAGTCACTTCTTTTTTTAATTTATAAAGGGATAAATTTTATTTTTTATTATATTAACATGTTTTATTTTCAAGTGATTATATATATATATATTTATAATAATAATAATCAAATTAATTTATTTGTTTTTGAACAATATAAATGATTTTTAACCGCTTAAGTAAATATTGGACTTAAAGGAGATTGTCTTTTAAAATTTATATATACTAAACTCTTAAATATAATAACTATTAAAAATTTTTTACTTACTATTAATGTTTTTTAAAATTATACATGACATGAATTTAAATTAATAATTGTTGGTTATTGGATTAGGCCTGCTCCATCTATGAAAGATGGGTTTGGTTCAAATATTTAAAAGAG
>Ga0307515_10002283_pt1 | contig 41967 bp, 42 predicted proteins | sample 17_EM_MG_FD_194513 | JGI IMG/M metagenome (GOLD analysis project Ga0307515, IMG submission 194513) | Populus trichocarpa ectomycorrhiza microbial communities from riparian zone in the Pacific Northwest, United States - 17_EM | ecosystem: Host-associated > Plants > Roots > Unclassified | place... | reverse complement strand
CAGTTATAGTCTTAGTGCGCGATGCATTTAAATTAAAATCTCTTCTTTTATTTAATTATAATAATTATAATTAGCTAACTACTGTATTAGGGGGCGATAGAAGTCAGTGCCACCTCGTGCACGGTCCCACCTCGTGCACGGTTCATCCTCACCAAATCAACTTCTGAACATGAAGCTATTCGCATCATATATATTATTAAATTGCTTAAATTTTTGGTGGATAAGGCTTTGGACACTGCCGAATTAGGCTAGATCTATCTCATAATCCTTAAGGTGTTGTGGTAGGCTTTTCTGACGCCGAGGGCGCCAAGCAGCTGATTCTACCACTCCAACTTCCTCACCACTACCAGTAGGAATAGCCACCTCTTCTGTAGCCAATATAGTCTTCTTTTGATTCCTTTTTAACTTCCTAGCCTCCTTAAGATCGTTCTGCAGTTGCCTCTCAGCTGCTTTAGCTTCTTTAGCTTCTTATAGACAAAGCTTTTTTGCCGCAGCTTCGGCGTCCCGTTGTATCTTATTCTGTATACGCTGTACCTTCCGTTCTTCTAATAAACGCCTTTTCTCTTCCTTTTATAGTTGTCGCTGAACCTTCTTATCGGCCTTTTAAGCTATTTCATGCTTCTTAGCTTCTTCTTATTCCGCTTGAAACTCGCGAGCTTATTATATTTTATTAGGGCTGTAGAATATAGCCCCACCGTCGGCCTGGGCAGTAAGCTAGTGGAAGAGAGGCTTTTGGCGCTGGCGCTTCTTCTTCTCATTTTATAAGGCTCGTTAATAGCCTTGTATTCTTAATTCAAGAAGAATATTCGTTGTGGCGAGACTCTGAATCGTATTGCTCAGTTCTTTAACCCTAGTATCAAAAATGTTGACAACAACTTCCTTAAGCTTCCTCTCAATCCTCCCCCAATCCGCAGCAGTCAATGCTGACTTAGAAGACTTACTTGACAAAGGCCTATCCTCTATAGGAGTCTTTTTTGCTGAGAATTTATCCAATACAACCTCTGGCTTAAAAGGGTGTATACCAGTCTTTTCCCACCCGCTGTGTATATTTTTTCTACAAAAGCTCGCTTATAGGCTGCCCAGAATAGTCGGAAGAAGTCTCTTTTGGTAAGACTTGAATAGCCTTCGCTATCAGTGGTGAACTGGTTCAACTCCTGGCTGTAGTATGTAGCAAGCGGCGAGAAGAGAGAGACATCAAGAGGCTGTAGTTGATGCGTGGAATGAGGTGGGTAAACAGCTAGTAGGATTCTGTGAAGGTGGTAGTAATTAATAAACCTTATATTAATGTGGGAGCCGTGGCCGTTAATAATAAGTAGCCTCTACCTTGGCGCGCCTTTGGCTTTATCTCGCGATCAAAGACAGTAGTAAGCTATGAATAGCCTAGATTATCGTTTGTCCAGCCTGTAGGTGATGAGGCAAAAAAGCAGCTATGTTCTTTGGGGTCGTAATCCTGCAGCCACGTGTCTTAAATATTGCTAGAAACCGCTTGATATATAAGGCCGGGCGAGAGGCTTGTTCCGTCGGCGCAGATAGCTGCTATAATAGTAATCCACTCTCTATTGCCATCTTGACTGGTATTCTTAATTCTGCCGTCATCAAAAGCTTTCTTGGAAAAGATCCTTCTTAATTTCGTAAGGAAACCAATAAGAAAGCCCTCTTCATCCATATTATACGTATTCTCCGGCTGTATATTATATTCAGCAATCTTCCTGCCAAGAAGCTCAAAATATAAGCTATAATATAGCGCTGAATCAGCCTTCTTCCGTGCGATATTAATTGGAGGAAGATATCCTAATTTGAGTTCGTTTTTGTGGGCGGCCAACCAGCGAGCCGTCCAGTGGTTTCCTGGCTGCCTCCCTGCAATTCCAGCTGCGAGATTTCGAACCATTTGGGCCGTAGGAGGAAGCCCTCGTTCAGTAAGGTCGTTAATGTATTTGATGAGCGCTTTTGACTGTATAGTGCTGAGGAATCGCATTGAATTGTAGCCATCCTCCCTAGAGCGGGTAACGTTATTCCAGCGCCTAGAGAGCGTGGACCGTTTAACTTTGTGCTTATCTGCTGTTGCAGAAATGTTCGGCTTATCTTGAAGACTTAGATCAGCAAGTGCGGCCTCCATAGAGTCCATAGTTGTGGTGTAGCAGCAATTTTGATGATTTTGAAAATGCGAATTTTGGTGGGGTTGGATTGTGCATGACCTAGGACCGTGCACGAGGTGGCACTGACTTCTATACAGCCTTAAAGTTTAAAGATGTGTTTTTAAAACTAGTTTTTTTGCCGGCTGCATCGAAACAACGGCCGTACTCTACCACTACTACTCTATTTCCTTATAAATTTACAGAGGTGCCTCTTCTATCCTATAATAACCAGCTCACCTGGTTAAACTAGTAGGTATAGATTTGCTTTGCAAATCCTATCCCTTCGTCGTGCTGCGGGGGCTGCTTTGCAGCAGGGTAAGCTTTGGGCAGAGCCTCGTGTAGGGCTTTAGTAGAGCTTCGTGCAGAGCTTCGTGCAGAGCTTCGTGCAGAGCTGCATGCGGAGCTTCGTGCAGAGCCTTGTGCAGGCGTGCAGGCGTGTAGATTGCAGACGTGTAGATTGCAGACGTGCAGACGTGCAGACATTCGTACGGGCGTTCGTGCGATTAATTAATTGTATGGACGTTCATAAAGCCGTTCGTACGGGCGTTTGGTTGATTGATCATATAGACGATTATAGAGCCTTCCTAGTAGTATATTAGTGCTGCATATTAGGAGAGCTTTGGAGCTCCGTACTAAGCTTCGAGTAGAGCTTTGAGGAGCCTCGCGTAGAGCTTTTAAGCAGAGCTTCGAGCAGAGCTTCGATAGAGCTTTGAGTAGAGCGTCGTGCAGAGCCTTGTGCAGAGCTTCGAGCAGAGCTTCGAGCAGAGCTTCGAGCCGAGCAGAGCAGAGCTTTGTATAGGCGTTCGTGCAGGCGTTCGTGCAGGCGTTCGTAGACGTTTGTAGGGACGTTTGTAGGGGTATTAGGGGGACGGTCGGGCTCTATTGCGGATGCAATATATAGAGTAAGAGATGAGCTTTTGAATAGAGGTATTGGCGAGCTAAGCAGCGCTATATTAGGGGGCGACATACAACGTTAAAGGCGATAGAACTGTTTTCTACTAGCGAGGCTGTACTTATCTCATAAATCAGACCCCCGGGGAAAAATTGCGCCACGGCGTAGCGCTAAGGGCTAGCATCACTCCTAAGCCAATTAGATCACTGAACCCTAGTCCTGTGGATTTCTGTAAACTCCTAGACCAATCAGATCGCACCGAGAGGAATTTCTCCCCGAGGGTCTGAGAGCTTATGGGCCCTCTTTGTATGGGAACTCAATGTTTCTTGTTAGGCGACAACTCTTCCATTACAACGCTGTATCTTAACCCTTTTATAACGTCTAGTTATTATAATAAAACTATAAGGTAGGAGCTCTTTAATTTCTCTATCTATTACAATAAATAACGACGTCGTGGCTATATTAGCTAGTCGTATTTTCGTTGGTCGTATTTTCGTTGGTTGTATTTTCATCGGTTGCAAAAATCGTCAGTCGCAAAACTCGACGGTCGCAATCTTACCTCGCTGCTCTGCTCGAAGCTCTGCATGAGGTTCTGCTCGAAGCTCTGCACGAGGCTCTGCTCGAAGCTCTGCACGAGGCTTTCTTGAAGCTCTGCACGAGGGCTTTTCTCGAAGCTCTGCACGAGGCTCTGCTCGAAGCTCTGCTCGAAGCTCCATACCTTATATACTTCTCTACGTCTAATTATCTCTAAAATACTACGAGGTAAAAGCTCTTTATCTTCTCTATCGTCTCTACATTATAGCAATATTATAGCTCTATTCTACGAGAAGTTAGTTATAGGTAGTCAGTCTAGTTTTAAAATCCTATCGTAATCTTGCCTTACTGCTATACCTTATATACTTCTCTACGTCTAATTATCTCTAAAATAGTATAAGCTAAAAGCCCTTTGTCTTCTCTATCGCCTCTATATTATGGCGATATCGTAGCTTTATTATATAAGAAGTTAGATATAGGCAGTCGGTCAGTTTTGGGCCCAAAATCTACGAAGATTCCGTTCAAAATCTAACTTAACTTTTGCGACGATGTATCTCGCCTCTTAATACTCTAGGTATAGGGCTATAGTATATATTTATAAAGATATAATTACCTAAAGAACGTATTACATTAAACAAAGTTTTAATAACTATTGGTGGGGCCTTAGTAGAGCCAGTTGAAGTTGAAATACGCAATCTAAAACATTCATTTCGCACCAAAGCGACTCCCATAAGCTCTCAGACGCTCCGCAGAAGATTTTGTCAGGTGACAGGGGTGTACAGGGGGCTGAAATTAGTGCGCTGTTCTAATTGGTCCAGAAGAGGGTCTATGCGTTATCCCATGTCACGGAATAAATCTTCTGCGGAGCGTCTGATTCATGAGATAAGGCTGTACAGCCTTTACAAAAGGCGCCCATAATCTCTCAGACCCTCGGAGAGGAATCCACCTCGGCGCTCTGTAATTGGCTGCTAAAGCTAGCGCAAGCACTAACGCCTGCGGCGTACATGAGCTGCGGCGCCAGTCGCTAATTGGCTTAGGTGTGGCGGTGCCAGCCGCTAATTGGCTCAGGAGTTTGCAGGAGGTAAGGTGGATTTTCTCTCCGTCGGTCTGAGTCAACTGAGATAAACATGAAGAACTTCAAGCAGCAACAACATCATCTAATTGAATTCGAATATGCTAGTTCTCGTCAATTGAAGCTGCTGTTGGTTCATCCATTCCGATCTTATTCAACCGTCGAGTCTCCTCCCTCAAAGCCTTGAATTCAGGCCGTTGCCGTCGCTCCTCTCCGCCATCCTATATTCATCCCGTCTACTCCTTATGACAAATCCTTTTGAAGACGCTCCTGCACACAGCACACGCTCTCATTCTCGTGTTCCCGATAGCGAAGGCTCGTAGACGTGTCGCTCCTCCATTACTATGGCCCCTACGCCACCTCGTCTGACTATTGCGAGGGCGTTTACCCAATCAGAGTCTCGCCCTCCAACCGCCTAAGGCGCCTCTTCAGCGAAGAAAAAAGCGGCCGAAATTGGCCTGTGCGTCAACACCAAAACATAACTATTTACAAGTAAATAAACCAACTTTTATAGCTTCACCCAGATATTTAAGAAGGAAATGGTCCAAAAATCAATTCAATATATGTATAATAAATATACTAAAAGGCTATATGATTGTAGGAGGGCAGGAGGCAAATGATAAAGTATTAGATAGGTATCAAATTTGGTGTTATGCACGTGCCAATTTCGGCCCCTTTTTCCTTCGCCGAAGAGGGCGCCCAGGAGCTCAAGCACTTGTGGCCTTGCAGAGTTTGTCAGGCCTTAGGCTTGCGCACCGCCAGAGCGCGCGCGCCACACTTACAGACCCAGCACTTCGACCGCCCATTTCAAAGCCCTAACTTTCAATAGTCGGGCGAGCTTTGTGCTCGGTGCGATGCAGACAGTACTAAAAGCCTATTGCTCGATTCAAATTGCAGGGAAATTCTAAGCTGGCAGATTAGGCAAAGGGGTGGCAATATACCAAAGACGGGGCGGCAATATGGCGAAATGGTGCTTGTTGACGAGAGGGTGCTGCAATCAAGAGCTGCGTGCAGTGCCTAAGGCACCCTCCAGCCACTGAGAGAGTGTTCGGAGTTTGGGGCCTCAGGCAATAACACAGCAGTCACCACCACCCCTAGCCACATGACACCGTGCGGCCGTTCCCCCCTACGGCTGCAAACCCGAACCAGGAAATAGGCATTTATGACGGGTAAACAGTATGGGACTTATTTTTGCTTTCTTGCTACCGTGCTTGTCGGATCAATAGGAATGATGTCCCCCCTGACATACGGAGGGCTCAATATCAGGCAGCGGAGTTGTTGGTTAAGTATGAGGCAGATTTTAGTACTAACGAGATAGCCTATGCCGGAACTGTGCCTCTTAAAATTCCAAGAATACTTCAAGTAGCTTTTTAACCTGAGGAGGCGAATCAATTAGAGCGCTTACTTGCAGAAAGGCACCCGCTTACGGAAGAGCGCTCTGGGAGGCAAGGTACCCTCTGGTGGATTGTACGGATATTTGGGCATGGCCCGCGGTAAAAATCCCCGTAGTCTCTTTTGAACACAAGTCTTGCACATGGATGGAAACTGTGCCCCTTTGGATCTACTGTAACGATGCTCTGCTCAAAAAAATCTGCGGTACCTTCAAACGCTACAATTAGGGTACTGCCTGTTGCCTAGAGCTAGAAGTTTCACTTCCACGTTCTCTGGTTAGAGTGTACTGGAAAAATGATGGCGATATGCAGTTAGTAAGCTCAAGGCTACGATCTAAAGTGCATGTTGCGTGGCAACGCCTACCAGACCTCCCTTCATACCCTTTCCTTCTGGAGCCAATCCTGCACAATACCACATAGCTTTGAACTGATCGTTATTAGCGGCGCACTTAAGAAGATAGTTTCTAATTTGTGGATACTAACTGACAACCGACTTTTCTTTCTCCATGCTTTCTATGTGCCCCACCGCGCTGACTGTGATACCTCCAACACGTCTCCGAAACCTGTTGTCAGGCCTGAGTACGAGGTGAAAGATGTATGCGATGAGTTTTCCACTCGGGCGACCGAAGTTATGATTTCGCCGATTCCTTCTTCTTCTTCTTCTTCTTCTTCTTCTTCCTCCTCCATGGGCCGAGCAACGGATAGCCTCAATCCAAGACATTGCGGGTGAAGTATGTTAATTGCAGCAGCCTGAGAGCTAGTCTCTCTTAACTGCTCCGTAGAATGTTCACGGGGTGAAGAGAAGGTACTCTGAACGTTTGGTTTAAGAAGTATCCCACCAAGGAAGTAATAGGCACGAAGTCTATACTTCAGAATATAACTAGAGTCGGATGTTAAAATTATAAATGGTCTAAGTATGGATATTAATAGCCAGTGGTGAGTAAGAGGAGCTCCGTCCTACGATAGGAGGTTAGATTTCGTTGCATAAAGTTCTTGACATAAGTATATGCACAAATCACGTGCGAAATTTTATGCCGAACCTGAACCTTCACTTCACGATATCCAAAGCTCACCTCCAAGCTCTGCCCACCCAAACAATCGTCCACAATGGCCTCAGGATACGGATTAGCAGGCGGCAAGTCCTCTCCCCGTTCAATTGCCGCGGCTCATCCCACCAAATCCAGCATCAGCATTCTCCAATCCTATCCGCAGAGCACAAATCCCATACCACCTTCTGCCCCAGTCCGAACAGCAGACGAGAGACTGAGCTGACATTTATGTTGTCTTACTGAGATAGGCCCCTCCCGCTGCTTCCCCTTCTGGCAAGAAGTGCTCGCCTGCTACGTCTCCAACACGAACTCCGAAGACGACTCCGGGAAAGTGAAGTGCGCGCCCGTGCTAGAGGACTACTACGAGTGTCTGCATCACAAGAAAGAGGTATTATCCCACCCCGCCATTCTGTAGCCCTCCCGTAAATCCGACTAATAACACATCCAGGCCGCCCGCACATTGGCCCTCCAAGCCGCCTACCGCAAAGCGCAAGCCGCCCAACCGCGCGACGATGCCCCGTCCGCCGGTCAGATACGGAGTCTAGGGCTGCTGGATGCGCCACTGGAGGAGAAGAACTTGAAGCCCATCAAATGGCTGCCACATAAGGAGATCAACTAGGGTTGATGTGGGAAGCGATGGGGATTGGGAATGGAGGGGGACGAATTGTAAATATCTAAAGCATTACGGTAGAGGGCGAGGCACGAATCCAAATATATCTGTGAATAGTATGTTTCGTTTTGTGATAGGCGCGTACAACGCATAAATGGCAACGTTCTTGGATGCTAAGTTTCGATGATTTTCAAAAGCTTGAGTCGTTTCAATGGGTTACGATGCCAGTGGAACAAGATTGAAATTTAGAGGTGATATCAGCGTTAGACCATGCACAATTCTAGCTAAAAGTCACTCTGTCTCCCCTCTAGCAGCCCGTTAACTCTGGTACACAAAATAGAATCCCCAGCGCTAGCGAAAAGAGAGACATAACAGCAGTCGCATTTCGTCAAAACCACGTAGCCCATATACTAACGCCGCAAACACTGAACACCCTTATCTATATAGACATTGAAGGGGAAGTTGAAAAGTGTAGAAAGTGACAGCAAGACAACGAATGCAATCACTAGAACAACAGCTGTAGTATTTAACATGGGTGAAGCATGATTCGAAAAATCAAATGAGGGGAAAAGGCAGAAAAGAAAGGCAATGGAAAATCAGTTTAAAGTAGAACACCCTATACCTGCGAACTGTACTGGGTCAATCTCGGGAAAGTGATACCCAAGCATCCACCGATTCACCAATCCATCAATATTACGGGTCCAATAATGGTATGCCTGTGGAGGCGTAGCCAAACGTATATTGACAAGCGAGCGTGATCGAGTAGCCAGAGCAGGATTGTCAATGGTCTTGTGAATAGCCATGGAGAGAATAAAGTGGTGGAAACTTTCATGGCGCTCGAACTGCGCCGTGGCTCTGTGCCATACTGCGATGGAAGCTACCAATTTTCTGGAATCCCCTAGCTGAGAGTCAGATCTCGTCCTCATAAACCACTAGCTATAACTGCCAATGCTTACTTGGTAAGGTCAATCCCTTCAGCCTCATCATCATCTAGTCCAGCCAGGCTAGGTCCTCTAACTATTCCACCATTCACACTTTCCAGACCGTTTAATGGTGGTTGTCCTGATGTTCTCTCTCTGGTTCCAATACTTGGTACTTCTCGTCGGCTCACAGGCCTCGACACAGTTCGACTCGGGCTATTTATCTCGATGTCATCATCTCCTTCTGCGCCTTCGCCGTCATCCCGGTCTTCCATGTCTTCATCATCCTTATCTGCACCATCGAACATTAGCGGTGGTGAACTTGGCTGCGGTTGATCCTCCTCCCCGTCTACTTCTCCTTCGGCAGTCCTCATCATCTTGATCGGGCTCAGATCTAGGTTCGGAGCCCGCGCAGGAGTGCTTGGAAGATCGACGAATTTCCAGAATGGTGCTGGGCTCGAGAAATTGATATACTGGCTAGGTACCTGCGCAGTACTAGGAGGCGCGAGACGGGGTGCATGTCTAGTGACTAGCGGTGTAACCAAGCCGGCATTATTGGCTCTCCCCGTATCAGGACCATTGACAGTGTTGGTAGTGGGATCTGAGTATAGTGTAGGTGGGGAGTTCGCTGCAGCATCTGTCAAGCCGCGCGGATTGGTGTTGCTGTTGGAGGCGGTCGGGAGGGGCTGAGGGAGGTCAAGAGGTCTGATGGCTGGGTCAATGGGTGCGCGGGAATCGGAGTTGTGAGCAAAGACGGGGACGGTACTGTGAGTGTCTCCTTGCGACAGGCGATTGGCGGTTGGGGTAGTGTGTGTTAGCTCGCCATTTGTTGTGGGCGGGTTATATCCGCCGTGAGATGGGTACTGAGCACGTGGGCCCCGGTCAGGCGTGAATGATTCATTGGCTGACGGGTAGGACGCAAGGGGTGGGGTTGCGGAGCGCGGGGGCGTTTTGACATGTGGGCCAGCAAACTCGTGCTTGGACGTTGGACGGCTGCTTTCGCCTTGATTGAGCACGCCCATAAGACGTTCTGTTGCATAGGTTGAGCCAGATTCTTTGCGAGCTGGAGAGCTTGGTCCTGAAGAGCCCATTCGCGCTTGCCCTTTGCGGGAGCTGAAAAGAGTCTTCTTCACAAACTCGTCGCGCTGGTCATCTGCGATGCGCCATTTCATGCCTTTTCCAGGTTCATCTGTGCGACGAGCCACTTTCTCAAAGGATTTGCTTAAGGATAGATTATGACGAATGGAATTCTTCCCAAAATTAGTACAATATATGAGTGCGTTATAGGGCTTACTTACCTGCCATCCTCCAGTACTGTACCTAAAGAAGGCATACTTTTCCTTAATATAAGTGTAGATATTCGCTAGAGTAAGCATTTCCTCCGGGCTACTTAATATGGCTTGTCCAATCAATTGTGCATAGCTGTGCGGCGGTTTGATATCCTTGGAAGAATCCAGACTGTAATCAATTTCCTCCGTAGAGTCAAGCATCATTCCGCGGGGATAAGCGGACGGCGATGGCTTGCTCCTCGGCTCTTTCTCACTAGCATATAGAGCCAGTGGCGTGCCTGGTTGGTGGTGACGTCCTGGAGTAGTGGTCATCTGGCTGCTCCGGTGCTGTGACGAATGCTGATTGCGCGGATGAGAAGACGGTGGAAAAGGATCAAGTGGTGGCCGGCTTGGCGAAGAAACTCGTGGATGTGCATGCGGTAATGAGCGATATGGAGGGTTGCCAGCGCCGTCAGAATCCTCATGCTCTTGGTCATATTTGACTTGCCGATCAAGCATAGGGTGGAAACGATCCTCCGCATTTGCGAGAAGGAACAACATCTGGGTTCCCATGATAGAAATGCAAATGCCTGAGTGAAGTTGTGCTCGATCCCCCCTTTCAAGAACCCTATCGTCTAGCTTCAATCCATTCCGACTATTGACATGGATGAACCAGGCCTGTTCGTTGGTATCGTAATCAATTTGCGCGTGGACTCTAGAAACTTGCCGCTCAGGGCCTAAATCGATGTCGACCCCCCAATTGGCAAATATATCAGGATCGTCACTGGGAGCGTTTCCTGATGGTACTGTAGTACTCGCTGCCGGTTGCTGTCGAGTGTTGTCAGCTCTTCCTATGAGAAGCGTCATCTTTTTCACGAAAAAACACCAATCGCGAGCAGCTATCTTCGCAAATGCTGGAGTTGTGCCTGGGTTCATGCGCGCCTGGAGGTCGTTCGCATAGTCGATCGCCGCACGAGGAATATAAGTTTTCGGGGTCAATAGGTGGGCAATGAGGAGATTCTGCCTCTCAATGGGGTCTGAGGGTGTGTCTGCATCCGCTCCATTTGAAAGAGTCTTATTCGAGTCGTCGCTCTGAGCTGATTCTGTGATTCGATTTCGGGTGGCATCTTCTGTAAGAGCGGAGGTCCGGTCGGCGCCGTTCAACTATTGAAGAGTTCAGTCATCTGTCCACAAATGATACAACTCTTACGAGAGGCTCTGCTTACACGCCTGCGTTTTCTGGAAGGCGTCGCTATTGATTCTGGAGTATCAGCATCAGATTGTTGCTGCAGGTCAAGCTCCCTGCGGGAGCGAAGTCTTCTACTTGAGGATGCCGGCATCTTGCATGTAGTCTGCGATATGACTGGGAAAGGTCAGCGAAGAATATTCTCATGATATTTATACGCTGGATGTGTGGAAATGGGAAATGCGGTGGTGTTCTAAGTTAGACGCTGTATCCTCCAGACATCGCCCCACTAGGTCAGAGAGAAAGAGGAATCTACTGACAGCGACAACGAAAAGCCCAATTCCGAGCAGGGTAGAATACAGTTGTATCGCGACTCAAGCAGAGTTAACGCGAGGGCGTGCTACGACAAGGTCGAGTGGTGGTTAGCTGGAGGTGGATCGGCGAGGCAGGGAAGGAACTCGTGTTGTTTTTCCCGCAGCGACGCGCAGCAAAAAGGTGACGAAAGCGACGTTGGAACCCGCCGGACAAGGTAAGAATGAACTAAGCAAGAAGCGGCGACGGAGGAGGAGAAGGTCGACTCCAGCAGATATAGCTAACAAGCGGGATACGCGCAGATAATGAGTGCTTGCCCTTCCGCTATCCAGTGTTTGAAAGGTTTGTGGGCGACGGGCCGGGGTGAATGCGAGGGACGTGGGCTTGGCGATGGCCCGTAAGACTGCTGTCAAACTTCTCACCAGAAAACTTTCGACTAATCCGAATGATTTCGCTGATATCAGACGCTGATATCGTGCGTTTATTCATCGTTTCCTTGCGCATTCGAGTGTACTGCTCCATTGTCTGGTCGCAAACGCGTGCTGGCACACCGCATGTGCCATCTCGCAGCGCCATTCGTCATCATGCACACGCAAGAATGCAAGACACCATCGATCCACTCGTTCGCAGATGTCACATCTACAGCCCCTGGGCATTGCCATATTCGGAGGTGCTGATTAGTACGGCAGTAAACATGTCATTAGATAAAGACTACCTCGGGTGTAACAGTCATTACCCAATGTTCCCTTCCTCTCCATCCAAAGTCTAACCAAAGTATCTACAAGAAGGGTCATTTCAGTCATAGCAATAATAAGCTCCCCACCCCCATGTCTTCTCTCAGTTTTTCAGCCCTACTTTGCCCCAATGCTTGAAAAGATACTGCCGAAACTACACCAAACTATTAGTGATTAAGTTTTTCGCTCACAGGTCTAAATCCCCGCTAAGCAGGAGCTTCCTCGACGAGCTCCCAACATACACCTTCTTTGGGTAGCTCGAAACGACCCAGTTCTGTGTCGCGGTGTCCCAGTTGCTCACGTCTCTCCGAGTGATATCAGCCGAAAACTCGGCTGAGTGGCCTGCCTGGATGCTCAAGCGTTCAAACCCGCGGAGGACAACCTTCGGGTCGTCCGGTCCACCAAGAGATACGTACATCTGCACCACTTCTTCACCAGAGATGCTGCCAGTGTTGGTGATGGTCGCCTTGACGGTGAACAGGACGTCCCAGAGCTCGGGGTTACCACCTGGCCCTCCACCAGCTGCGATACGGGGTTGTGGCGAGCCATCAGTTGCGCCGGCAGGAATGTACTTGTCAGTTGGAAGACCGTAGTCTGGTCCTTCCGACGCCGTTGACAGGCTTGTTGAATTAAGATACGGGTAGATGTAGGCAGTGATGTAGGTCAGGTTAGGTGGAAATTGATACTCTGTTGTATCGTTGCTGAAGCTTCCAAGCACAGGTGCCGCCTTTGTCATGCCTGTTGTCGGTATGTACGGGCCGGCAGTAGCCTTGATGATGTTGATATTTGAATATGAAAATGTAGTGTAGCTCAATCCGAAACCGAACTCATAGATTGGAGTGATGTCATTCTTGTCGAAAGAGCGATAGTCAATGAATACCCCTTCCACGAAATTGTCTTGCGGCGCTGCATTTCCATTGTTTGGCTCGTAGATAAGGTCAGTACCGTAATCTGTCCGAGATGCTCCCATCGTGAAGGGCAGTTTGGCTCCTGGGTTGACCCTTCCGTAAAGCACATCCGCAATGGAGTTACCCGATTGCTCTCCAGGCAAACCTGCCCAGAGGATGGCCGTGACATTAGGATTGCTGTACCAAGCATCAACCAAGACGGGTCCGGTGGAATGAATGACAACAATCGTGTTGTTGCAGTTTGCTGATACGTTTTGAATCAGAGTATCACCATTCCTCCAGAGAGTGAGGTTGTTTCGGTCGCCCTCATTGCCATCAACAACTATGTATCCTTCACCACTGTCTGAATCCACAAACACAATAGAGACACTGGCTTGTGTAGCAAGGGCCAGGATTTGCTGGGACGCCCAGTTGTCTGTTTCATGCTGGATGACGCCTCCATACTGAACCACTTCGTTTTGAATAGCGGTGAGAGGAGTCACTAGGTAAGGGAAGTTTGCAGTTCCGGAGCCCCAACCCATGGCCAGAGTACCGTTGTCGCAACCGCGGTCAGAGCACCCATTGGGACCGTATACGTTGCTGTCAGCATCTTCACCGAAGACAGCTGTAAACTTCTCCTTGCCGGTCAGTGGCAGTGCCTTGTTGGTGTTCTTCAGAAGAACGGTTGAACGGGCAGCTGCAGAACGAATGCTCATCGCATGCTCATAGCGTACGTCAACATGTTGGTTGATTAATCCATAGTCTGCTTGCGCGTGCGCATGCTGGTAGCCGTACGTATCCAAGGACCACGAGTTAAAGTTGATTTGGACTTGCGCTTTATCACGGCCTACTAGGTAGTAAGCTGCCATAATACGGGTAGCCATATCATCGATACGCCATTCTGGAACCGTGCCGTTAAGGACGGCAATTGTCAGGTTTGTTCCCTATTAAAACAATGGCGGTTAGTGTTCGCTTAGCCTTATAGTGAGAGATGGTTTTCTTACCCAAAAAGATAAACCGGTGTTAAAGCCAGTGTCACCAGGCATTGACATATCTAAACCGGCGAGAGCGCTGCTGACTCCAGAATGCTGGGCTGACCAATCGCTCATGACAAAACCTTGGAATCCAAGCTCACCCTTAAGAAGATAATTCATGAGATAGCTATTTTGGCAAGCATAGCTATTATTGACTTGGTTGTACGAGCACATGATCGATCCAGTGCCAGCACGCACAGCATCAGCAAATGGCCTGGACAAATCAGTCATGAGTTAATTAACATTTTGATGAAATCTTACCATAAGTAGAGCTCATGAAGAGTCTTATCATCAATATTAGAACTGATGCCATCAACTGCTCCAATCCCATCTACAGAACTTGGCTGACGAAAGTGTTCCTGCTCGTTCAAGATATAGTGCTTGGTGCAAGCAATAACACCTGCATCTTGAATGCCACGAATCGTCTCAGAAACAGCTATGCCGGATAGAACGGGATCGGGGCTAAAGCCTGTTTGAACTCGATTAGAACCTTGTACAAAACAAGCTTATTCAAACATTTACAAACCTTCCCAGTTACGGCCACCTTCAGGGCTGCGGCCAAGCGGTCCAACGACTGGTCCAAGCTGTACATCGACTCCCTTTCCACGGTGCTCCATGCCCATCTGATATCCGCGCTGATACCAAACGCCACGATCCCATGAGGCCGCGACTGTGCCACCGGCGGGGAAGGCAGAGTTGTAGTCAGCTGACCCGCGCATTAGCTCCTATTGAATTGGTCACAACAAGCCACAACGTACTATCTCGAACACCCAGTGGAGAATCTTGCATGCAGAGCGACCTAAAGCCAAGACGCGGGATTGACCCAACGTTGCCGACGCAAGCTTCACTTTCCCATCTACTAACATTTAGCATGCAATCTGTTTAGCTCCATGCCTTCTGGAAGCTCACCCGACACCAGTCGTAAGGTTAACCTTCTCCAGCAGAGTCAATTGCTTGACAAAAGCTTGTGCTTTCGCGTACGCTTCTGCCCATTGGCCCGATCCGTCCATCCATGGTGAGGGGTAATAAGGAGGAGAAGTAGCCTCATTTAGCGTGGGTGAGTTGGTGGAATTGGACGGATTATTAGGGCTGGTGGAGTTAGGAAACTGGTTAAAAGGTCAGAAATTAAGCCTAACACACGCGGAAAGGAGAGGTAAGTACAGCGAGGAAGGGGAAGAGCGAGAACACAAAGCGCAGGAATTTCAAATTCATTCATAAAAGCTTGCTGCAAAAAATTGTAGAAAGTGTAAATTTAAAAATTGGTGTTGGTACACTTACAGCTGTTGCCACGGCTCCGACTTGAGCCAAGCGGATCGCCAAAATGGCTGACGCTTGAGCAAGCCACAACATGGCGTTAATTACTAGCTAAAGATCCTAGCTGCAAAGGAATTGTGGTAAAGATAGGAGCAGCAGGAATCAACCTAAAAAATTTGAATAAGTAACGCGTCGATGTATGTGAGTTCCTGAAGAAACTGTCGAGGAAAGTAAGGGGATCTGCCATTTAATATTTGGTGGGACAGCATGGGAGAGAATCCTCGACCTGGCCGGCATTCACGCCAGGACATGACTTCAACATCGCTGCGCATTGCCGGGAGGTGGGGGGGGAGCTTACTTCAACAAGCCAAGGTGCCTGGTGATCACCTTGCTTTTCAATATAGTCCATCGACCGGGCAATTGCCCCGACTTTGGCCGACTTTTATTGGCAACTCCAATGCTGCAGATCCCTAAGCTGCGCCAAATCACGGCTTCCCCAGCACAGAAAACAATGGAGAGCCCCCTTCCCAAGATTCCAACGTGCCACAAAGAGCTCTCCCTGTATACGCCAAAGGACTGTCGGTATTCCCACACAATATATCGACATGCCAAGCAACCCTCGTACTGTCCTTACGTCACATGTCACCCTGTTCTCCCTCATGCATGTCTGTTCGTGTTCGTTCGTGTCTTCGTGATGGCATGCCCAGCCACTGTCAGCACACCGGCCATACTCATTCCTTACCTGCGTTGTGGATATAAGCTTCCCCGAAAAGCCGCACCCGCAGCCCTCCGTCAGCTAAAGCTTCGGCCATGTTCCCCAAACGGTCACGGCCTGGGTAAACGCCGGTATTGTGATGCCGGTGTTTTCACGGCAGATGCAACAACGATGTCAGTGAGATGCGGGGTTGGGTGACAGGCCGACGTGGTATTCTGCTCCTATTCACGAAGTTATCCCTAAGCAGGGTCACCTGACGGAAAGGCTAAATTACCCATGTCGACCCGCGGGCGAGCCGCTGATACATGTGGCAATTAGCTGGGGAAATCCTGGGTGGCGTGCTGCATGCCCGGTTTTCAACCGACATCACAATGCTAGGAACTTCTTCTTGGCGATCGAGCTAACGGTGACACCTAAGCAGCTGGGCATTTACAAACTCTCCTAGTTCCTTCGAACTTCACGCCATCAGTCTTTTCTGCTCCGCCATGCGTAAACGGGCTGGCACTTCGCATCACCAACGCCATTGAATATTAGGCTCCAAAATTTTTATCCTCTCGTTCTGTATCCGAAGATACGACCCAGCTTTTTAGGAGGGGTAGGACACCAGCTCACATGCAAAGGCATCATCATCGTACGAGGAAAATAGCATTCCTCTCCCAGCCACAAATTTTCAAAACATGTTCTAGAGCCTGAATGACGGAATTTTCGAGAATCGGTGTCGAACATAGCTAGGAATAATTTTACCCGGGTGAACTCCCCGCAGCTCTCCACGGCTCTCCACAAATTCAATGTCTCTCAGGTCAGGCAACAGTAGGGTCGCTCTCTGCTGCGGAGAAAGATACAGATAAAGTCATTGTCATAAAAATTGAGGTTACCGAAGGCTTATCCTGTGTGAGATCAGCATTTAGTAGACAAGTTTTCCCTGTTCCTATTATTGCTGTCTCGATCTCGTTTCGTTTCATATTGAACTATACTGTCTTATCTGATAAGAGAGCCTCGGATCAATGGCTTGGAGGACAGGAAAAATTCAGCCCGGCACTCAATCCGTTATTGCTAGACGTAAAGACCACCAAAACGGCAGCATATCTACATTAACGCCATATAAAATTAGCTCACCAGGGATAAGAAGCACAAAAACATTTTTCCACTCACGCAGTCCCTGCCATAAACACTTCCAATGTCCTAGCCCTCGTTAATAATGACATAGCAAATACCACCACTCCCGCGGCAATGATGATCGTGATGAATCGCCCGACCAATTGGCCCAAACTGTTCAGTATTGCAATTGGAACAAGTAGCGTCAATATTGTAACCCACGCAATCAACCCACGGCTCACCCGTTGAAGACATGGCCCGAAAATGAATATATGCGGGTCGGTCGTGTACTTGTGGTTGCGGCGAGAGCGACTGCAAAAGCGCTGTGATGGCTTGTCAATTACCCACGGAGAAGACAATGGGGGTATATACAAACAGGGCGCATCCAAGTGTCCCACCAGACCAAGAAATCTTCTAGAATAGATTCCGTTTGAAAAATTGTATCATCGTGGACGGCCGTGAGGCTAGCGAGGTCGTCTCTTTGGTTGAGGTAAGTGGCTTCCGACCTCGCAATACAGGAATTCCCATGAACCCAGTTCTTTAAACTTGTGACATCTCTTTCGCTAGTGTCGGGGAGGTTGAAAGCTTGGTAGGCTTGAGCGAGGAGCTTATCTTCAGATTCCAAACCTGTTCATCAACGATCATATCTCTTAAAAGTTCTTGGTTCCAATGCAGCATACCGTATTCTTCAAGACTCTTTGTCAATCTCTCAAGGATCTGCTGTCGTTCACGATTTGAGTCCCTTTGAAAGCAGCTTAGAGATAGCCTGTTCGTCTCTTCCTCGTCCAATTTGTCCAAGGCCTCTTGAAGCGCGAGAACTTCATTCTGCTTTAGCAAGAGCAGCCTCATGCGCACTCGTCCAAATCGACGAAAGACAAAGAATGCGGGATGGGTGCTGAGGAGCGCTGAGTAGCGAGGATAACCTAGCTGGAAGCTATCCACTGATTATACTCTACGGTTAATGTGGCTTAGCTGGTTAGGAGGCCGGTGATACACGTACGTTCAAATTCATCTACTGGGGAAGATTTCCCAGCTGGCATTTTAGCGGCACAGTGATGGTAAGGTGAATGGATGGGAGTCGGAGGTTTTTAGTGTTGCACATGGAGCTGTGGGGCACAGAAAGACTAACACGCCTTCCTCAAGACCTCTCATAGTAGCGGACGGGCAGGTTGAAGGCCAATTGGAATGTCCTGGTGGACAAGCACCGGTGAGTTGGGACACTGAAAGAATTTCAGCCTTCTCACTTCACCATTGCGAGGCATACCTGGAGGCATATCCAAGAGCTCGTTACCCCGGATTGGTCTAATACTCCAACTGCGGAGTGGAAGTGGAGGCGTTGGACGTATAGAAAGCTAGCGCTGCTGCAGTGCTTCTGTGCTTGTTACCTGACAAGGCAACTCGAACCGTTTCGATGGCCCAGTACCACTTTCATAGGCTGGAACGTAGTAGGTATCGCAACAGGATTGGAATCATTATTGTTATCAGCCTTGTGACGGAGACCACTCTAGACATAAAACAGATTAGCACACGCTATAAAGCACAGCCACGGAGGGGATACGTGGACGAATATAAATGTCGGCGAAGTCGGGAAAGCAGGAGGCACAGGCAATTTTTTCCAGAATGGTTCCAAATCCAGATCAGGTCCGTGGAGACTTTGCAATGGGGTTCAGGTTGAGGAGCTGATATGAAGAGCAACAGGATACCGCCGAGAATGAAGAAAACCTCACCTTTCGTCCTCGAATCACCGAATATCAGAATGTAAACTGCCCCACACTTTCCGAAACTCCAAATCTCATGCTCACGGTACCATAGTCTAACCAATTCTATCCAAACGACCTGGTATACTGGCATGAGCCAGGCGGTCGCAGTCAGCCTCAAGGCCCTTTCGTGATTGAAGAAGTGCCAAAACCACGAACCTACAATCTATGCAAGGAGGATGGGACGCTGTGGAGGAAAGAAGTACCTGAAGACGAACTCCGCCTCGCACCTTGAAAAGGCTTCAGCGGTGCTCTCAACTTTGAAAGGAATTAGCTAGAGGAAAAATGATCTAATAAAAACATTGTCGTCTCTAAGACTTTGCTGAAACTTGAGTGACGGCTTTGGGGCCCCAGCGGACCATTGCAATGTGAAAATACTCCTGCCTCTTCCTCCTCCTCCACATCAACTAAGAATACCAATAGAAAACGACCGGAGATGAAAGTACAAAGTATGTTGAAATCAGGAACAGATCAGTCTAATTTACATAGGCATAGGCTAGTTGTGTTGATAGAAAGGCGGATGTTCCACTCGGTAAGGTTCTCTTGGCACGCTAACCCCAGCAACGCAGAAACAGCACGGGACCACCCATGGAGGCACAGGGACATGTAGTGGCCTATTCTACGATGCTTAAGCCGGTTGCAATAATAAATAGATACAATACGTACAACAAAGTTCCCTTCCACCTCACTAGCGCCGGCAGGGTGGGCATGTACTACGCTTTGAAGCCCACGTAGTTGAATTTCGTTTGTGCCCTTTGGTTGGTCCAGGTTCTCGAGAAAGCATCCATGGCCTCGCCAGTGAAGGGGAGAGATTAAAAAGTTATATCCCTCGTAGGGTATCATGGAAGGATAAGTGACTCCACATCCGCAGCTGGATCATGGAGGGCCTTGAGTGATCGTAGTTGAATACTTTCACCTCTGGTGTTTGAAACAAGAGATACTAATATCGGGACAGAGTATAGCCGAGCCTCACGACTGCATAGCCTCCGGTGGATTTCGCTAATGGGTACACAGGGATGTCGCTTGAGTTCCGCGAGGAGGTGGCTCATGAATGCTGTAGTAAAGGATCTTGGTCCGGGGCCGAGCGTCTTTTCTGCACAAGCAGCCAACAGCTGAATCCTAGACTCGGAATAAGGAGGCCGGGGTGTAAGTGAACTACGCGCGGCGTGAGCTGCGTAGCAACAATCGATTACGAGGAGGATATCTGCCTCTGAAGCATTCAACGTTTCCTGGATCTTCCCCCACCACAAAGTTGGTCCGCCGCGTTCCTTCCTGTCATTGATGCTGGAGTTAGTGAGTTACTTCACTACTTGTATGTAACAACTCAACTAAATAGCTTAGCAGAAGAACTCACTGTGCCCATACAGCTTCGCCTCGTTTCTGAATATCTCGGTCTTGATCATTCGGATCTCCGTGTCCCCCATAGTGAAATATGATCAGCGCAGGACATCTCTTTTCTCTCTTTGCCTGGTTTGTCTCCGACACCGTCTTTTCGATATAGTTAAGTAGCTTAAACTGTGGGTTTTCAGAGGGGATAATGAAGTTATCAACCTCAAATCCTAACTTATTTTGGCAGATTTTTCGTAATTCATTAGCTTCTTCGCTAAAGTTCTTGCCTCCTCTGTCGTTGTTGGCAGGATCTTCTTCCCAATGGAGAGTGATAAGGCGTATTATTTCGCCAGGTGCGTTGGAGGGCTGACTATCACGGGTCCTAAGGTTAGGGCTTATCAAGTTCTGACGCTTTGGCATTGTATAAGTCGGTCCGGAAACGCTGATGCTCGGCAGTGTGCTATGTGTAGAATGTAATTATTAAGGATCATTATTTTATATAAACTACTGGGAATAATTCAGGTGGTGAAAGTCCGTCTGTGGACAATGATTGGTAATGTAATAGAGCGGTCAAGAGAATCGTAAGAAGAGAGAGAGGGAGCTGAAACTGATCCACAGGCAACAGGGAGGCCTAATTCAGTCTGGTCGCTGGATTAATAAGCATCTGAGTAGTTAGAAATATTTGGAAGCATTATTTTCGGAGGTAGCCACAGGAAGAACCACGATTCGATGTGTGGCATCATCGCGGAGTGCGCTGGATCCGTAAGAGGCGTCCGTTTGTGCCAGTAACGATCTCAATGAACTCAAAGAGGGGACCTTGAATATTATAGACGACTCTCGTTCCATCAAATTTGCGCCTTGTTATCAGAAACTCGGCTCGCGGGTCATTGAATTTGCTGAAACACCTTGAGGTCAGGAAGGGACGCATAAGTGGGAGGAAGCTAAATTGCAGCCTAGTGCACAGAGCACATCGACTGCGTGTTTCCAATTACCTAGGACGGCGCTCCCGACAGGTTACATCCGTAGCAATGGCGAGGAGAACGGACCTTTGCCCTGCAAAATCTTGGCGAAGAACACAGTCCTGCAAACGAGAAACAGCGAGGCGTCAATATTTGTTCATCTTCCTCCATCCTTTTCTTCATAGACAACAAGTTAGAAGAGATCCCAAGAGATAGCACCTAGGTGAAAGGCGGCTTTCACCGCAGCAAGGCTGACCTTTTTCTTCTCAAGCACCATTCTGGATGATAGAGTCATTGAATCCAATTGGCGTCTAATATCAGGCCTGCTGGGCTGTGATCAGAGTAATGTTGTGAAGAGACACCTACACACCTCCTTACACCAAGATCTCGGTGTGACCGATTCTATCCTAATGCTGGCCGTTTGAAGTAAGGCAATACAATATCCTCCAATTGACGTCGGATAGTCGATAATACAAGAAAAAGCTCAGCAAACCTGATAGTTGAAAGAGGGTATAGGTGATTATAAGGCATTTTTGAACCGAAGTTGGAGATGAGTCCCCATCGTATCAGCCTTCCCACAATATTTTTAGCACATCCCGGCCGACTTGCCGCACTACACGTATGTCTGATGTGATGCTGGCACTATTGAACGATACTTTGATATGTTGGAGGGCTCTGACCTTATTCTTGGCATCGTGGCACCTCTCGTGCGAGCTGTGGTCCAATGAGAACGTATGTCTATAAAAGCCGGAGCTTTGCCTGATCAGAGCATCGAAGGTCAGCATAGAGAGTTACTTCTTGCAAATAATATGGGAAAAATACCTTGACTTCTTGGCTGTAGAGCTCCATGCAGTGCTGTGGTTCTGCCGGGAAGGGTGATGTATTAGGCTTCAGCCACTTGAAGCAGACTTCTAGACTTTGGTGAAAGGACCACAAGACTCGATGGCCCACGTAGACTATCCGCTGGCTGGGCTTGTATATGCGGCGAGGCGAAGGTATTTTGATGAGGTGTTCGGTGGCAATGAGGGCCGTGCCAGTCTGAGAACAACGCCCATTGTTGCCCAACGGCCAAGGCGCTCTAATACACTAACATCTTAGCCATCCGCTCGAGCCAACTACGGAGAACCACGCGAAAATAGATTTCCCCTTCCTTTTTGGGACTAGGGGCTACTTTCAATAAGGCTGCAGAGTTACGGGGGCTCTATCGCCTAAGCAACGAGATTTTAGGCGGTCTCTGCCCGTAAGACTCGCCAAAGCCCCTCAGTACAACAACCCTTATGGGCGACCTTATGGGGGGAAAACACGTGATGTTCTAACCTGAAGATGAAGGGGTGTGTGTAACTAGCAGTGGCCTATATAAATACACTATAATCTATTAAAAGCTCCTTCTTAGCCTTTCTCGCAAATAAGGTGCCACCGGTCAGAGAGAGACGTTGCACCTGCTTTCCCTGCCCCGTAACCAAATTCTACTACGGAGTGTCCAATTTATGAGATAAAGAGAACGGGACTTCGGATTATTTGACTCCGTCTGACTCAGCAGATGATTAAAGTTTCCTCATACAATTTAACGGCTGCCGTTTAATAGATTTGGTAAAATGATCCTACTCTCTTGACTTACGTTGACTACAAATTAAAGCAACGGAGTTACTTCTTTAAAACACTCATATTATAATTTTTACTTGGCAATGGTAGGAATACCGGGCAGATCTAAGGGCTGCCATACATGCCGCGCTAGAAAGAAGGGGGCAAGTTTCATTTATTGTAGGTAACTTAAGAGTTCTCCGGCTGATCGAATCCAGTGCGATCTCCAACGCCCCTACTGTGGTCAATGTATCAAAGGCAACTTCATTTGTCGGGGTTACCAGCGAGAGGTGACCTTTATACGGCATGACCAATCAGTTCTGGGGAAAGCGGATGAAGCAACCATACGCCAGTCTTCTGCGAGATGGTTATCAAATAACTCTACAGTGAAACGTGAAGCAGCCCAGCCAAACCAAGTATTTCATCCTCTGCCAGAAGAACTTAGCCGTACTGCATTCGAAGTTAAATCTTTCAGCCTATTTTGGGATCTTTATCTCCCAAAAGCTCGGTTCCTTCCTTCGGATTCTCGTAGCTCTACAGCAGCAGGGTGGGCAAAAGTGGTTCAGGACCTTAGCCCCGAACACGATGTTTTGAGGTCCGCACTCCTCGCTGTGAGTGTGTCAAGGATAGGTAGGAGCAACGAGGATAGCTCTATGATTGGAAAAGGTATGGAACTATACGGCAAAGCTCTTTTTCAAGTCAACAGGGCCCTGCGAGATCCAAATCGCGCTAAAGGAGATGAACTCCTGGCGGCTTGCAGGTTACTTTCATTCTACGAGGTATGCTAGACTCACTTCTGCAGCTTTGACGCAATGAAAAGTTCAGACTGATCTCATCTAGCAATTCAATGTCTCTTGCCCAACGGAACTTTCCGACAGATTGTCACAGGCTCGCAACTGGCAGCATCACGTCCAGGGGTCCGGCAAGCTCATTGAATTTCGAGGATCGCAGAAACACTCCTCGCAACACGGGCACAAGATGTTTGTAGAGACTCGCATGTCCGGGGTTCGTGTGTATCTGTCTGGCAAACTGCTCTGATATGTATGTTGATCTCTCCTAGGTTATCCTAGCAATAACGAACCGAAAGGCGACATTCCTTAGTGAACCGGACTGGAGTAGGGTACCATGGGAAACTATACCGAAGACAATCCGGGACGAGCTAATGGATATTATGGTATTGTTACCACATATTTGCGAAGAGTTCGACCAGATCAAGCTGTGCCAGGATACCTCACAAGCCGTTCAACGAGGTCAAATTCTGATTGGTAAATGTTGGAAGCTGGATGACTGTCTTCAAAAGTGGTATCGAAAGTTCATATTTCAGCTTTCTGGACATTTTGTAGCGACAGAGTTTCTGCCGATAATTCAAGCGGTCAATACAGCCTCAGACGAACTTTCTCCTGAGATCTTTTATCATCAGGGTTTGGAGGTCCTGCATAGCGTGGTGCTGTATTGGACGGCATGCACGGTTCTGTACAGCACAATGCGGATCATGTTTCAGTGGTTCCCAGGGCTCCACTTTGGTGGCTCTTTCAGCGTACAACCGGCCAGGACTGATCCCCAGAAGTACACCTTATACATTATGCGGAGCGTAAAGTATTTCCTCCAGCCAGAAGCAGGTCTTCATAGTGCACAAAACATTTCATTTCCGTTGGGTGTGGCATTGAATTACCTCGCGGCAGCCAACGAGACTCCGACAGAAGAATATAGTAGCCTTGTGCAGTCAATTCAGGAGGCCACTAAGACACCTGCAGGCTCTTGGATTGGCGGCTTCTTAACAGGCCTACAGAGGAACAGTGTGCCTAAAACCGTGCAAACGGTTGCGGATGGGTATTTCGGCACACGCGCAAGAGCACGGACATGGTACGGATCAAACTCGACACAACAGTCATCCCGGATCCAGGAGTAAGTTCCAAATGCCCAGATTTCACCCGAAGACACTTGCTTCTAAGGCAATGTTCCCCGAAAGGGCGAACTTGCGAGATAAGCACTCAACCCAGCACTAGACGTGACAAGGAAGAAATTACTAATTGGATAGCGACAAGCCTTACTTACCTTTCGCAAAGTCACGGCAAGCCAATCAAACGTTAATGTAAATGGCATGCATGTACCTCAAATTAATAATAATCGCCTAATTTAATGTGCGTGAAAAAAAGAAACAATGTTCATCAACGGCATAACGTCATTTTACTGTCTTTTCTTGGTTGGCAAGATATATCTTCATCAATGGAAAGGAAACAACCACAACAGCTTAAAATCAACCCTCGCTTCATCCACAAACAATCTAAACCCCTCCCACTTACTGCTCTCGACAATCTTACCCATCCTCCTCCGCTCTCTTCAGCTCCCTTACTTTGGAACACAGATTCCCAGACAACGCGGATCAGGACCACAATCCTTCCCGGGCGCCTGCACGCACTTATATCCCCGCGCACAATACGGGCGGTCCTTCCCACCACACGGCGACGGCGTGGGTGTAGCCGTCGAGGAGGGAGGTGTCGGCGTCGCGATACACGCACCTCCGCACGGCACGCCGGACGTGCACGTCATAGTTGGTGTGCACGTACTCCCGCTCGAGCACGGTGTGTTATTACCCACGGTACAGATGGTCGAGGCAGGAGCAGAGATGCAAGCCCCGCCGCACGGCAGGTTGGTCGTGCAAACCATGGTGGGCGTGCAGGTCGAGCCGGCGCCGCAGGGGCTGTTGTCTCCGATGACGCAAGGCGTCTCGGTGACGGGAGTAGGAGTTGCGATGCAGGCGCCGCCGCACGGAGTGCCGGATGTGCAAACCATAGTCGGCGTGCAAGTGCTGCCGCTGGAGCAAGGTGCGTTGTTGCCGACAGTGCAGATGGTTGTGGCTGTTGCGGGGGCGGAGATGCAGGCGCCGCTGCATGGGAGACCACTCGTGCAAGTCATTGTTGGTGTACAGGTCGAACCGGAGCCGCAGGGGCCGTTGTCTCCGATGACGCATGGCGTCTCGGTGACGGGAGTAGGCGTCGCGATGCATTGTCCTAACCAGGGCTGCCCATAAGTGCTGATCATGGTTGGAGTACAGGTGCTTCCTGTTCCACAGGGGGCGTTGTTGCCCACGGTGCAGGAAGTTACTGGGGGCTGGGTTGGAGTGGGAGAGGGGGATGTAGCGCCTGGATTAACCAGGGCTAGTGTAAGAAGAAAGGTTGTTAGTAGTAGTTCCATAGTGTCGGCTTTCTGGATGTTAGAGTTATCGATAATTGCAGAAATGAGGGGGGAGCGAGAAGCAACAGCGGTATATTTATTTTCTATAACAAGCGCAGACGTGGCCAAGGAGAACTCTGCATCAGCAGGACAGCCAATATTGAACGCATCTGCAACGAAAAACCCACTTATTGTGACGAGAGAGAAAAGCAGGACTGCCGTTACGAGAGCCATCCAATGACAGTTAGCTAAAAACGGTGGCTTCTCGTAAAGTCCAAAACAGAACTCTGGACCTGCTAAAAATAGCTGATCGCCAGGCACGGGAATACGATTCGCGAGCCCTAAACGAATACTAGGGCTGCTTGGCAATATGTCCTGATGCGGGGCGACGTGGAAACTTAGTTCAGGTTGGCGACTCAAAGCCGTGTTGGAGTTGTGGAGACAGAAAGCGTGGCGTTCCGCATGATGGGGGTGACTAAGGAGGATACGAGACAGCCATCTTGTTATGCGTTTGATGCAGACGATGCGGGGGTAGAGAAAGTGCCCAATTGGAGATGGATTGACCGGAAAGGCTGCACGAAGCTCTAGGGCCACCTTCAGACTGAAAGGAAAAGGTGTAGATGATACGAGGTGTCGTTTAGCAGGAGGTGTGGTCAACCGAGCCAAAAAGTACGGTACTACGCGGAGATCGTAAATTTCGCTCGTTGACTCAGCTCATACATGCACTGATGAGCCAATCATGATCCTTGCGAAGGGGATGACAATGCAGCCACCCGTGCCACCGAAGCCCAACCCTAGGCTAAAGAAGACGTCTGCTGTAGCAAAAGAAACCCACCCTTTATATTATGTGAGAGGTCTCAATCAAATTTGTGAGTGAATGCAGCCCGCTTTAACGTAGGTGATAGGGTTATGACGGTCGGCATAGTTATGACGATTCCTAACACATTTCGTCTGTGCGCAGTTTTGAATGTTCCAAACCGTCACAACTATGCCGACCATCACCTACGTTAGCGTAGCTTATGGGCTTTTGACGGTTTTGAACATCAAAACTAATGCCTCAAATGCTTAATTGCAGGCATTTTCTTAACAAAAGGCATCACGCAGCATTATCTACAATATTAATAAAACGAAGCCTTAGTTTTATATAATCAAGGCCTTTGAGTGAGCCGTTGCTGCCTCAAATGTAATAAGTAGACGCCTCTGCCGCAGCGATCGCAAGCGCTTTGGCTGGCGCAGCTTGATCCCTGCCTAAGCTTAAATAGGCAAGCGGTAAGACCATCCGTCAAAAGCCCCCCAACCGTCAAAAGCCCATAAGCTACGTTACCCAAAACCCAATTCCCAAAACAAACTCCCAAATTCTATAAATTACCGCAACCCCAGCCTATCCGTGGTCACTTCAATGCACCAAGCCTTCGCGCATACGCCGGGCAAGCCTGGGTTGCTCTGCCTTCATGGTAGAGGCACTAGTGCCCTGATCTTCGACATTCAGCTTATTCGCCTACAGAGGGTGCTCTCGCCGCTCTTTAATTTCATCTTGGTTGATGCACCTTTCGAATCGGAACCGGGTCCTGGTGTGATTCCGGTTTTTGAGGAATGTGGACCGTTCTATTCTTGGACCCCCATAGGGGAGCATTGGCCAGATGGCGTAATGAATGAAAGGTCCCTTGAAGTTATAACCAAAGAGCTAGAGAAGCAAGAGGCAGCGGGGGTGGAAGTTGTGGGTGTGTTATCATTCTCGCAAGGAACAAGAATGGCTTCTGGGCTTCTGCATGCGCAAGAGAAGCAAGAGAGAGAGCACGAACTAGTCGGCAAAATCAAAGGAGACGTTTCATTAAAGACAAATTTCAAGTTTGGAGTATTTCTCATGGGGGGTTGGCCGCCTCTCGTGCCTCCTCCCACTGATAAAGAGACGAAGAGAATTTCCATTCCAAGTCTCCATGTTGTGGGAGCGCAGGACCAATGGAGAGACAATGGGCAGAGGCTAAAAGAGGAATACTTTGATCAGAGCAAGGCGACATTAATGGAGTTGCAGGTTGGACATCACTTGCCGGTGGAAGGAGAGGAGACGCTAATGATCACTGAGGAGATTTTGAGGCTGTGGAATGAGACTAGAGGTAGTAAGAACTGACACCAGAAAGGGCTACTATACCATAGGGCTAGAAGCGGGTAGATTGGTCCAGTGTAGGGGACCACTGATGCATAATACCCCTTACTAGACAGTACCAATGTCATATAGCTAGTCGATCACAAAAGCAATTCAGTGATTCCCTAGGCAATATTGAAAATTGAAGACTAAGATATTTGTCAAACGCCACAATAGCCTTTTTTGCATCATACAGTGACGTTTAAGCCTTCGCAAAGGAAGGTCGAAGAGGGGTTCTATATCCAAATTATTCTAATATTAGGACTTCATGAATGTTGTGCTCCCATTTCAGCCTGTTTTGGCCTGGGGCTCTTGTAAGCCGTGCTTAAGCCATCTCAAATCGGCGGACCGCGGACCTTCAGCGGATGCGCTTCCGTATTGAAAACCCACTTATTCTTACCCCCGGAATTGACCTGCCACTCAGCATCAGGTGCATGAATGATATATGCATACTTCATGACTTCAGCAAACCAAAAGCTCTCCTGAAAGTCACCTTTGGCACCTCCACCGGGCGCATTAACATTTTCAATCTCCGAGAACCCCGAATTTGCCCGGGTAGTTGCGTTAACAGCGACAAACGCATCCCATGCCCAATCCTGATACTTCGTATCGCCTGTAATGCGATAGGCATAGTAATAAGATTCTAGAACTTCTGGTCGAAGGTCGTAAATGCTGTTGGTTATATAAAATCCGTTTGCCTGGAAGAATGTGGATTGATTGGCTGGAACGGAGTTTGGATCCCACGAAAATGCTTCTGGACCAATACCTGTGGCGGTAGAAGTGTAAGTATCGTGACAACCGTTGACGAGAGCAAGCCCATAATCAATGTAATCTTGTCGACCGAGTACTTCTCCACCAAGAAGGAAATTGCCACCGTCGAAGCAGGCAAGGTGCTCAGAAACTAGTACCAGTAGAGTATTATTAAACATAGCAACAAAAGTAAGGTCTGGTCGAGTTGTAGGATGAGAAGTGAGATTCGCGATAGTAGAGTCGGCAGCAGCAATCCAGCTACAGAGATTAGAATTGAGGTGGTTCGAGATCATTCCAGGTTCACTCACCGGTCTCTATACTCTCTAAAGCGGGAAGCGTCATAGACAAACATCTTGATAAGATACTCGTAGAACGAGTCATCACCGCCAACCCAGCCACCTGAAGCATCTTCGAACAAGCCTGTAGTGATGTTGATGTTGGTGCCAACAAGGCCAGGGAATGGCTCACTTGATGCCGGCCGAGGGTTCAGGAGATATGACTCGGCTTTCTGGCTAAGGTCGGCATAAGTGGTGTCACCCGTAAGATCGGAAAGATGAGTCCATTCGAGCACAAGCGTACCCGTAGTGGCAAGTCCGTTATTGGGCGAATTGTCGGTTGTCTTGTTCTCTATATAAAGTCCATTGTGCGGAATTCCACTTGGCGTATCAAAAGCATATGCCAAAATGTCCGCAAGATTCTTTGCTTGAGTAAGTAAAGCGTCAACATTGCTGTCCTACGGCCACGTGAGTATGATTTAAGTTCCCAACAGCAGAGAAGGGGAGAGCTTCCATACATTAGCTGCTAATGACGATAGTGGCCCTTTTAACAAGTCATAGCCAGCAAGCATTCCTCCCAGATAACGGATCGTAGTTTCAAACAAGCTGACTTGCTCCGAAGTCACCGAAAAATCTATAGTGGGGATATAATCGATAATTTCATTGACGATATCAGGAAGTTCCATGACTAAGGCAGTGCTGAGAGCATCGACGGCGCTGGCGCCCCAACCATTTCTGTGCCAAGTTAGCTTCGTCTGATTTAGATTTCACACAGACCTTGCCTGGAATCGCTGTATGTGTTGGAGACGGGATGAAGCTCGTCGTGAGGGAATGCATATGTCTTGTATCCATTCCAAGAGAATTGGAAAGCCTCCTTCACTGCGTTTGCCCGATACTGGCTTTCCGTGCCGTTCCCATATGCCCTACTACTGACCTTTCTCTGGTAGGTGGGAATACCAAAGGTGAGAGGAAGGAAAGCTCCCAGAAATATGAACTGCAACCACCCCATTACCTCGAAAGTGAATGAGAAACAGAGGTAGGGAAGCAGCGAAACGACTACGAAACGACACAGCCACTCTCGTTGTTCCTACGTATCCCTCACTGGTGAGATTCGTTAAGGTTCAAATCAAGTGAACGCCAAGCAAGACCACAAAGAGGGAGATGGTGGAGATTTTAGGTTTTATAGGTTAACCCTACACGGTCCATTGTGCTTCCAGCACATGAGGCAGATATGGCTAGGGTACCGAGCAGGGAAGCTGTACTCAAGACAGACCCCGAGAGTGCCAGCTTTTCAGGCTGCTAAATGAAGGTGTACGGCGATCCCAGCCTTTCACGGAGTATGCCGCCCCTCTACTAAGCTGCTTCTGGGGAGTGGTATTTTGCGCATGGTGTTGGGAAGGTCGTAGTACGGCGTTGCTCCAACAGCAGGGGTAATTTGTGGGGAAACACGCGCTATCACATGCAACGTTGGTGTTCTCCTGCAGGTGGTCCGTGCGGAACACCAGAATCAGAATGATTGATTTAATCAACCACCATGCCTTCTAATCGTGCCTTTTTTGACCCTAATATCGTCCAACCTACCAAATACGTCGTTCCTCCAACTCGTAGCAAAAGAACTGTCTCCGGAGCTTTGGCGGCTGCCTTCGAGCCCTTTGCCAGAGCTTCATATTCCTCATCACAGCTCTACGATCTAATTGGCTGGAGCTTATCGATAAGAATAGGACCCAAATCAACGTTGCAAGGATAGGGCGGGCGTCTTGCCGATATTGGGACGGGATCATCGCCCGCACAAGTTTGTCTTGTCTTACCTTGTCATCTGTGCAATAAGAATGACTTCCGAACCCCAATGATTGGAGACTGGGGAAATGGATCATGATGACCCTTGGAAGCCTCATCCGAGGCTCAAGCATGTCGCCATGCAATGGTGCAGCTGTTCGGCTGAGCAAGGCACGAGATCAGGGCCAAGGGCGCTCTTTCAGCTGCCCAAAAAAAGATCGAGGTCCTGTGCAAATTGATAAAGCAGACATTCCCGGGACCGTGGTGAGGAGAAGTCCGTGCCCGGAATCGAAGCCACATGAGCGAAATGGGGCTGGGGCTATGGTGGGCCAAACCGCCAACGTCGAAAATTAACATTTTTTTGGAACACCAAGTGCAAGAACCTTAATAACTTTTAGCCAAGCATACTACCTATAGGCTTTCATGATGTAAAGTGTAGAAATTAACAAGCTGAACCTAACGGTATTATTTTTATAAAAATTCGACAGTTATGAAAAAAGTTATCGCGTGTTAAAGTTTAGGTGTTCCACTTCTTTTCCCCCCTATCTCTCATAAAGATACATTAAAATACCTTATTTTAAAAAATCTTATTCTTATTAAACTATTTTCTGCATGAAATTTTATACGAGTAAAATTATATTTTAATAAAAAATGCGTATAAGAACATAACATGAGCAATAGCATAGTGATGACGGTTTGGAACATCAAAACTATGCACAGACGAAATTTGTTAGGAACCGTCATAACCTTATTGCTCACGTTACGTAGAGAGTCATGGAACACTAAAACTTTAACACGTAATACCTTTTTTTACCAACGGTCGGATTTTTATATGAAACCAGAGGTCTCATTGTCTGGAGAGAGCCAAGTGAGGGGCAACGCGCTGCCACCACCCTTCCTAACTTACATCTTCCATAAGTCAGTAAAGTCTGCTTCTTGAGAGCACACAAATCCTTCAAAGACGTGTTGCACTGGTCCCACAAGTAAGCGTGTTCGTCATACTAGAGCATCTTGAAATTTGCTCAACCAAATCTACATCTTTCATTGGACACCTGCTTTTGCCCTCTTGAGCGAGCGACATTCAATCACCTACCACATAAGCGCATTGAATTCCTCAAGCTAAGCTAACCGTTATCTTCTACAGTGTCTTCACACTTAGTTGCATTGCCAACCGAACTCCTTGAATATATTGTTCTTGAGCTTCCTACTACTTCAGATCTATGCTCATTGCGGGCTGCGTGTCATGAACTGGAGGCAAAGACATTTAACGTCTTCGGTCGGCTGTACCTCTCTTCAAGACGTCACATGATATCTCTTTTCAGCCTCCAAGCCTTGATTGATATTTCGAACCACCGGGGTTTCGCGCCTTTCGTACAGAGGGTTATTTTTGGGACAGACCAACTCACCGAACACTTCCCTGAATTCTCGCCCGAAAAATCTGATGATGTAAACAATCATTACCAACTGTTGGGCGACCAAGAATACATCAAACAAACAGGCTTAGACCTCTCAATGATCACAATTGCTTTCCGCAATTTCGAGAACTGCCACGCGCTAGAAGTCCAGGCCTCGCCATCGATGAGATCTCATGGTTACCACGACCAGAGCTTTCGTCATAGTTACGGCGCAATGACTATATATCATGCAACTGGCCGTCTCCCAAATACTCGCGAGTGCCATTCTCCCCCGGGAAAACCACCACTGCGGCTGTTCCCAATCCTCCTATCAGCTGCGCAGATGAGCGGACTCCAGTTACATTCGTTCGAGCTCTCCGTGCCCGCAAACCTAATGCCTCTTGAGGCCAAAGCATTTGCTCTTCCTTCATGGAATCTCCGATGCTTTTCACCTACTTTGAGTGCCTTGGAGGTCTTCAAATTTCCCTTCGACCCATTTATTACCGACTCACCATCCCGCGAAATCCAAATGATTCGAGTTTCTCAATTCTTATCATTTGCTTGCAACCTCCACACCTTAGAGATTCATTTCCCCCACTCGCGTTGTTGTGATCTCATGTTTCACAATATTTCGAAACACGTTACGCTTCCAAAATTGTCAACCCTTTCCCTCAAAGGGTTCAATGCTACTGAGGACGCACTCTTGACGTTTGTCAAGACATTCAAATCGACATTGCTGAAGCTTCACCTTTGGGAGAGTGATTTGTACTGTGGTTCATGGAGCTCTGCCCTATACTGCATAAGTGAAACATTTCGCCTTCTATCACTCTCTCTACGAAACATCATGCAGCATTGCTATCCAGTCGTCTTCAAGCCATGTGAATATCACTCAAATCCCTCCAAACCACTTCTTACACGTATTGTTTATGATGCGCCCACGTGGGTGAGCATGCAGGAGTTTCTCCTCAGCCTGCCTTCAAGAATTATCATTAATGATGCGTAATATGCCTAAATACCTTCCCGATGAGATCTTTGACTCGAGTGGCAGTGGTCATGATGACTATTATGACCTTAATAATTTATCAGGCTATTAATTTGACTGAGGAGAAAACGGTGTGATTAGCGTGGGAAAGGAACCTATGGGCGCTTAAGAGACTCGCATCTAGATTGCGAGTGCGAAATGAGTGGTGTCATAATCTTATTGAGTTGATCTGATTACAACTAGGGCGCTTCCATGTATTCATTTTACCTTAACAGTGCTTGAGAGCTCTAAGAAATTTCTCGATTTTTCAAACCAGGAAGGCCTATTGATTTAGTATGATACTCCTCGAATACTATAATTTCATATTGGGCAAAATTCTCAGCTTACACAAGTTAACATGGTATCATCAATCCTCAACTCAAAAGCAATCGAAAATAAACCCGTCCAAATGTAAACTCCAACGCCACACGGCACCTCGTAACAACGCACAGCCCCTTCCGACCTGCTTGATATCCCTTGCCTACTCGAAGAATCCGCCATCGCTCTCTCCACCTTCGTCAACACCTGCCATCGTATGCTCCAACATGTCCTTAAGAATTCCGGATTGTCCGGTCTTCCGCTTCCGCTTTGAATCACGCTCTTTTTTCTGCCTCTGTTCCTTATTGACCATAAAAGAGTGCAGTAATGGCCTTGACGCCATTGAAATCGGTTCCAACCCATCACTATTTCGGAGAGCCTTCAAAGTTCCCTCCTCCATGGCTTTCTCGACTATGCTCCACATGTGAGGATCGCCTCTAATAGTCTTAGCCGTTTCTGAACTGTGCGCCTTCTCTTTGTCTTCTCTCTCTGACTCAGGGTATAAGTCCTTCATTTTGCTATCTTCCCGTTTCGTAGTTGGGAACAGTGCGGAGTAGGGTCGCGAGAGGGGATAATAGAGTGTGTAGTTAACATCAACTTCTGCAGCGTGGAGCTTCCCTAGCAGCTCATCCTTTCGAGCGGGTTCGGTAGCAGCATTCAGCTCGCTCCTAATTTTCTTCAGAGCACGGGTTGCCTTTTGTCGATCTGCGACTGGGAGTTAGGAATTGTTGTACTGGAATCAAGGCTCGGCAGATTGCTCACCGAAAAATCGCACTTGATGATACTTAGATATCATCTTCTTCCTCCGCGCTGCCGCCTGGGATCCAGCCTGCTTTTGCGCTAACTCATGTTCGTACGCCGCCAATTCTCTTTCACGAATTATGCGTATATCTGCAGGCATCCTGTCGTCTCCATGCTCGAGCAAACGTTTGAGGTCGCGGATCTGGGTTTTTAGAGAGTTGAAGAATACTGGCTTCTTTGAATTCTGAGGTTGTTTTGGTCCACTGGTTGCTCTCCCGCTTCTCGACTTTTTAGTTACTGGCATCTCGCTGTGTCCGATACTCGTATGAGAGTTATCCCCATTCTCATGGCGATTGCCATCTCCGTGGTCACTGCGGATGAATTCTTCAAGCTTTCGTTTGCGAGGCATTGCTTTACTTGCTGTGTAGTCGTTCACAAAGTTAAGTTGGGAGTTTTCAGTGACGAAGGTTCTGCCAGAAGTCAAGATTCACCGCTAAAGCGCCAAGACAGATCGATATCAACGTGACACATTCAACCTTTATCAAGGCGAGTTAGAGGCCTTAAAGGATTGCGGAAGAATGTGTGATATCATTTTAATACTAGGGCTTTAACGCTCGGCCATCGAATATTTCTCAAAGTTGTATTACCACCTCCTAATCGCTCCCTTACCCATTCAAAGAAATAACATGGAAGCGGCGATCCGATGGTCCCCACACTCGACAAAGCAGAAACCACGCTTTCTCATTATAGATGTGGTGGGAAATCGTTTGCGGCTATGCCAGATTGAATCAGTTAATAACAATAAGGTGAAATACAAGCAGCTCTGTCAACGAGACAAACTACCCAACTTCACCGCCTTTGACTGGTCTAAGAGAGATGAGCATCTTGTCGGCATTGGTTCAGCATCTGGAGAAGCCACTATCGTTCAGATAGACGCCGATAGACCGCAATCCGATTTCATTCACGCTTTCCCAATCAAGCATCAGAGAAAATGCAACTCTTTAGCCTTCAGCCCCAGGAATTACCTAGCTACTGGCTTGGACAGAGTGCGGAATGACTTTTGCATGAATATTTATGACCTTAATGTTTCTTCGCTTTCAACTATCCAGGAACCTTACAAGAAACTTGCCAGCTCCGAAGCTATTACAAGCATCAAATTCTTCTCCAGGGAACCGGATACCTTAATTGCTGGGGTTTTGCGGCAATGTATTCGACTGTATGATCTAAGAGGTAAGCATTTGAATTTATACTTCTATCTTACACACGCATCCTAGGTGCATTTCGTACGCTTTATTCAGACTAAGTCGGCAACGTAACAGATTCCGGAGGTGGTGGTATTGCGCAGTATCCAACCCGCCAAGTCCACAATGTTGCCATAGATCCACTCGATGAGAACTACTTTATCTCAGCGGGACCTACAGGCGACCCTACCGTGAGCGTGTGGGATCGGCGATTTGCGTCTCGGACGAACCCGGGAACGCCATCTGATGGGCCCCAAAGCGGTGCTGTACTCGAACTCCGGCCGGCTGTTGAAAACAGCCAAGCAGCCACTATTTGGAGCCTTCGATATTCTGGCACGAAACGGGCTTGCTTTGGTGTTCTATCAAATACTGGAGAATTTAGGGTTAACGAGCTTGCACAGCATTCGCATAAGTCTGAACAGCATCAGCTTCCGTCCAATCCCCATGGTATATTAGGATGGACCTCTCCTCACTATACAAAAGTCTCACATAATCTGCGATACCCATGGTATGATGAACGGCATGGCCAAGATGAGAGCACACGCGTAATAGCGTGCGATTTTATGACTGCTGGGAACCCGCTTAGTGGGCAGTGTGCACTTGCTCTATACCCCAGCCGAGAGGTTGAAGTAGTGAAGGTCCCGGCTCCAGCACCGTGTATCAATGTTACTGCGATGGATGAAATATTCAGGAATCGCGACCTTCTCGTTCGGCCAAGCCCAAAGCAGGGAACTATTGCAGAAGATCTCGTGGACCTGCAAAATAGAGTCTTGAGCGAGAAGCACTCCGTCAGCCCTACCCCAAGAGACAGCCTATCTGGTAGACTTGACAGGTTAGCCATTGATCATCCGAGGCGTAAGTCATCAACTATCACAATCCCTTCATCAACACATTCAAGCAGAGACATGCACGAGGAAATCCTCACCATGGTATATCCGGACGTCAAACTCGATCTGCCAGACACCTTAAAGCTTCTTGAAACACAGAAGAGACGATGCCAAGAAGGATACAATTTGGACTGCCGGAAAAACAAGGAGATTGTCGCCAATGACCCCTGGCTTGTTGAGCTATGGAGTCTCGTATCCAGAATGGATATCCTTGCTTTTGAAGATGGCATGGTTGGTGAAGGTCTTGATTTGAGCTATCTTGGCGTATCCTCGATTTGGTTCAACAAAATAGGCTCAAATGATCGACGACTTATTGATATCGAGACAACTTCAAAATCCAGGTTTATAGATGCCATCAAGGCAATCTGTCATAGCAAAGAGTTTCCCGCATTTCAAGGTATTCATACCAACTTCCCCGAGCACCGGCAGCTTTGCCTTTCTATATGTGGATGGAACTTGTCGAAGAAAGGACTGCGCGAAAGATGTATGGCGCTTATCGATATAGGCGAATGCCACAAAGCTATCGTGCTAGCTGTCTTCAAGGGTTACAAAGACGTTGCTTTGGACCTTTTGAAATACGCAGTTCAGCAAAAGTTACTTCAAAATATTGGCCTAGGGGCTGTCATTGCTTGTGACTCGGTGAACGAGGAACAACGACATATGTGCTCCTGGATGGCAGACGAAACGGATGATCCCTACCTGAAAGCACTTTTGGCATACTTCATTAGTGGCGACTGGTATGCTGTTACGGAAATGACACAACTATCCTTAACAGATCGCATAGGCGTCGCCCTTAAATATCTGGATGACGAGCGACTAGGATCCTTCCTAAAATTCGCACAGAGCGAAGCGATTATCTACGGCAATATCGAAGGCATCGCCTTAACCGGCCTCACCGAACGTGCTATGGACCTATTCGAGCATTACGTCACCAAATTTGGCGACATCCAGACCGCTGTACTTGCCATGGCGCGAACAAATCCCCTCTACGTGAGCGACCACCGCTGGGCGCTCTGGAAAGACATCTACCTCATGCAAATGCAGACTTGGCGAACATTCCTGGAGCGCACCCATTTCATCAAGGAACACAACCTCCGATCCGTCACACGCGAGAAGCGCTCCCTCAACAAACCCTCCGCTCCTGCTCTTTCAGTCCGTTGCCACAACTGCCAGATGAACCTCGCATTACGTCGTGACGTCAAAGCCAAACGCGACTACCTCATCGCGGACTCGCACCAGCCTACTCCGCCTAGCAAACGCTTTTTAAACCGAAAGAGCCTGGGGTCTGGTCTCATGTGCCCAAATTGTGGTACCCAAATGCCGAGATGTGGGCTATGCATGATGTGGCTCGGGAGCCCTGATCCCGCAAAACCAGGCGCGGCAGCCGCACTATCGGAGGAAGACTTGGAAGGGCGATTGATGGTGTTTTGCATGAAGTGCACTCATGGGTTTCATGGGCATCACGCTAGGGACTGGTTTGCGAGACATGCCATGTGTCCGGTGCCGGATTGCCAGTGTATGTGTGGTTTAATGAAATGATATAGCGATTGCATTGTTTGAGTAAGTGGTTGTTTTAGCTTTTGAATTGTCTCTTGATAAGTTTGTTTTGTGATGCACTAGCAGGGGCTCGGTCATAGTGATATCCCACACTTGAAACCTAGTGAATGAAATATATCATTTGGTATTTACAATAATCGAGATTGCAATTTTGATTCAAAAAGCCTTGTGTCTTGAAATATCCCATCATGACAATAACGTGGTACAGTCATAGTGACTCACGGATTCCGTGGTGTGGCTGAGTGCTGCCTCGCAAAAAGTCAACTTCCTTACAACCTTTGGCTCTTTTCATTCACTGACACCACAACGTCGCAGCAGAATTCTCGATCCCAAAAATCTAGAAATACTTAACTTTTCCACGTTTTGGGTCTCTTGAATAAGTAAAATCCCTGAGCCGTTCCCCGCCACAATTTCTACCACTATTAGCAGCAAACTTTTCCATTCAGTGTCTTCATTTGCAAGAATGTCCAGTAGACGTGGTGGTCGCGGCGGTCGCGACGGTAGAGAGCTTCCGCGTGAAGTGATGGTATCGAAAAAGATTAGCTGGCTATTGAGACATGGAGCTGAGCAGGAAGGATTGAAGCTCGGGGATGGAGGTTATGTGAACGTTGCGGATGCGGTAAGTATTGAACTGAAAGATGACTCGCCGCTACAAGCGTTCTTAACCCTTTTAATTTCCTTTTTTCAGTGTTATTCTAAGACGTGTTTTCTGTTCTTTCTTTCCTTTGCTGATTATGTTTTACCATTGTCATTGCATGTAAAGTCTATGTTTCCCAAACTAGACCACTTATTATAGCTAGTTCTCATTTTGATATTTTCCTCTCGTCACTGTTTACTGTTTATCATTCTTTGGCTATAATATCCCTTCCCCAACACCCTTTCTAAGCATCATCCAGCTCCAAACCCGCACCCTCAGATCCCTTAAAGTTACCTTCCCCGAGCTGCGCACCATCGTCGCCGAAAACGACAAACAGCGCTTCTCACTCATCCCCGCCTCCGCCGCCTCCACCCCCGCCAGTGATTCCACAACCGCAGAGCCTGCCGCTTCCGCAGCGAACGATGCCGCTACCCAAGACGACTCAGAGCCTCGCAACTTCCTCATCCGCGCAAACCAGGGCCACTCGATCAAGATCGAGTCCGAAGGCCTGCTGACTCCCATCACGAAGGACAACATGCCGGAACTCGTGGTCCACGGTACGACGACCGCCGCATGGCCACTGATCATGAAGACCGGCGGCCTGAGACGGATGGGCCGGAACCACATCCACTTCGCACAGGGACTGCCGAAAGGTTTCGCGCCCATCGAACCGCTCAGCCAGCCAGCTGCTGATGTCCCTGATGGCGCAGCGGAGCTTGAGGGTAAGGGTGGTACGACGGCGGTAGAGGCCGCGCCCGTCATATCGGGTATGCGCGCCTCGTCGTCCGTCCTTATCTACATCGACTTGGCCGCCGCACTCGATGCTGGTCTCAAGTTCTGGAAGAGTGATAACGGCGTCGTGCTCTCTGAGGGCGATGAGCGTGGGCTGGTGGGCTCGCGGTTCTTTAAACGGGTTGAGGAGAGGAAAGGGGGCGGGAGGGTGTTGATGCGGGATGGGGTCCTGCCTGAGAGTGTTGAGGTGGATGCAAGTGCGCTGGATGAGGAGATTTCCGGGGGTAGGAGAAGAGGAAAGAAGAGAGGTGGTGGTAGTGGGAGAGGGAGGGGAAAGGCGAAGGTGAAGGATGACAGTGAGGATATTTGGGCTGGTGTTTAGAAGGGACACGGTAGCTTTACGGAATACCAAATCATGAATATACAGCAAAACCAAACTCGAATCACTATGAAATGAAAAGTACCATACAATCTTGAAGTCTTCGGGTGGCAGAGTGAGCTTCCTCAGAACCGGGTTCAGTAGAACTTAGTGGGAGCCTAAAGGAAAATTCAACATAACGGCGTTGAGAGGTTCAACAGTGCCAACCCTACACTTTGCTTGACTTAATTACCGGGAACTGGATAATATATACGGGCCTAGACACATATTTGATACACTCATATATTCGTTTCAATTTTCGTTACTTCCCTGATTGCCCAAAAAAGCCTCATTGCTCGGCATTATCAGACCAGACCCATTGCAAACCAACACCGACTCTTAACTATGCATCTATCACCCAGGCGGAGTTCATTTGTTCCCATTTCCATGGATCTCACTCTTCTTGCTAGCTTTACTTTCTTGGCTCCTCGTACTCGCTCTGCTACTCGCACGTCCTCGGCCCTGCATCTCCTCTTTCACTTTCCTCAAGACCTCCATCCCGCCCTCGCTCTTCCCAATCCGAGCAACTAGCACAGTATTCTCACGCTGTAGATCACCGACCTGCTCCTTAAGCAGCTTATTCTCCTTCTCCGCCGTCTCAGCCTTGGCCTTCCACTCATCGCGCTCCTTCTGTGTTTTGAGCAGGTTATTCTTATCAGCCTCCTTCTGCTGCTTAGCAAGTAACTTGCGCGTCTCGCGCTCGCGTCGCTCTTCCAGCTTGCGGACCTCCTTCTCGAACTTGTCCCCCTGCTTCTTGCGCTCCCTTGTGTGCTTCTCTGTCACCTTCTCCAGCTCCTTAATCGATTTGGCCGACGTCTCTTGCGAGATCTGTGCTTCTTTTGCGCGGGACTCGGCCAGTCTTGCGTCTAGGGCTTGCTTTCTCTGCTCGATCTTCTGGAGTTCTTTGCTTGCGTGGCCGTTGCCGCCTAGACCTGACGACTCAGATTGGTAAAGGGCCAAGGATTTTGTAGAGAGGGATGACGGGGTAGCGATGTTTGGGTCAGCTGAGTGTCCTGATGGTAGGCCTTCTTCAGCGGTATTAAACTGCTCGGCGGAAGCGAATGAGTTGAGCGATGAGGTTTCGGTTGAGGATGAGGAATGAGATTGGGAGCGCTGAAGAGCATTAGGAAGATTTTGCAGAACTACATTAGGGGCGTAGCTGGCGATGCCCGATTCGAGGGTGTTTGCAAGAGACGAAATTACTCCGGGTTGCGATTCATCTGAATCTTTTGGGGGACGAACAAATGTAGCAGGGTCAAGCCTGTCCGCAATACTAGTGCCTACGCCTGCCAGGTATCCGTTGGCATGCGAGACAGAATATCTATCGCTTTCCATGCTCTTTCTGAATTTCTCTTGCACGGCCCCCGGTGCCTCTCCATCTTCTTCAGGTCCTGGTATGTCATCTTTGCTACACGCCCAGTCCAGGAATTTGCCTGCATCTGTGACAATGCTGGAAGGCGTACTTCGCTCTACCATGAAGCGTGGAATTCCACCTCCCGGATCGCTCCGAGTGATCATTATCCATTCTACTGGATTTGTTTCTGGATCGTCATCGCTTGCATCGAATTTTCTATCGATTCTCTCACCCTTAGCTTCAGGACCGCGAGACTCCGCAAATCCTATTGTGCTGCCCCTTGCTCTCGAGCGACTGCGCCCGGGCCTTAGCAGATCGGAGGTTGACGAGGATTTGGAAGGCGCTAGGGGGATTTCTCGAATAAGTTCAACAGACTCATAGAAGCCTCGTATAAGTCCGTTACGTGGAGGTGCGTCTGGGTGTGTTACAGGTATTGATACTACCATGTAGTGGCGAGGGATTGTGTCCGAGGCTTTAGAGGCTTCGGTGAGACAGTTGGAGGAGGTTAGGAGGAGGGTGATGAATTCTCGAGGTGTTGTAGGACCAGGGAATTGTGCGGATAGTTGGTAGACTGCATAAAAGGAACATTAGCGATAAAATGTCCAGATTATACCCCCTCTCAATATGGATCTGTAATCCTTGCGCTGTAATTCATCCCCAGGACTTACACTATGGACATACCTTCTAATTTTCCCACTCCACCCGCGACCTTACTCTCTAATCTTCTATCTCCCCCAATACCTCTAATATTTCCCTCACCTGGTCCTCCTTGAACCGCCAGACTCTCCGGGAATTCCCTCATCATAGCTTTTTTCCACTTCTCAAACCCTAATCC
>Ga0307515_10002282_pt1 | contig 41970 bp, 51 predicted proteins | sample 17_EM_MG_FD_194513 | JGI IMG/M metagenome (GOLD analysis project Ga0307515, IMG submission 194513) | Populus trichocarpa ectomycorrhiza microbial communities from riparian zone in the Pacific Northwest, United States - 17_EM | ecosystem: Host-associated > Plants > Roots > Unclassified | place... | reverse complement strand
AAACTTAGTCAATTTTTCCTCAGCCCACAGCTTTCGGAGTTTCTTCTGTTTCCTTACTCTCTTGTCTTCTTCCATGAAGCGCGTCGCGTTCCAGCTTTTTGTCACTAGATCTGTTAGTAGTCCTTTTCCAGAGGACACCCTTGGCCTCTGACAAATGGATCGCCTTCCAACGGGGGCCGGGATGATCTCCAATTGTCACTGCATAGCCGTCATTTCTGGATAGTAGGTCAGACCTAGGCTGTTATCTGTGGCCAATGCCTCCCATTCGCCTCCTTTGTTCAGTGATTCTGCGACCCGACCGCCTCCTGCCAAAAACTCGACGCCAGCACCACGCGCCGATTGTGTCCACAACAAGCATGCCTATCGTCCGCAGGACAGTCCCCGGCACTTTCGAGCTGCTCCCGCTATCCTCGCAGCAGCTGCCGGTCTATGACACTGCTCGCTCCCTCAGCCCAGCAAATCATCTCCCAGTTCAGTGAACTGATCTCGAAGACATTCTCGAGTCCACCTTCTCTTCCGCTCAACTTCATTCCAATAGAACAGCGAGAAGACGAACAGTATGGACGCGTGCTGCGCTCTATAAACATTAGACGCACAGTAGACTATATAACAACCAAGTATAGCCTCATAAATGCGGGAACGAGGGAATCAAACGAGAGCAAATGTAGTATGATGATCCCTGCCGAATATCGGGTCCCCCTGATATGCCTCTACTCGCTGATAAAAGGATTCTTGACCTTCCTCGGTCTGTCTTCCATTCCATTCCTTTGTGCCTTGTGATCTCATCTCTTCCTTTCCTTGTAGCTTAGCTCGTGACTATTGGTACTTGTTGTCAAGTATATAACTACTCGTAGTCTGGGTGCTTAATGGACGTCCGGGTTTCGGCTCTTCGCCCCGTCGATTTTCGACATCCTCCGACGCTGCTTCATCTGCCCTGGGAGAGAGGTGGTGACGTTGACCCCAAAACAACCCCCCATCGTTGGCTGCGAATCAAGGCCATCACCCAGTCAAAAAGATTCACCGGCACGTCCCAAGCGTCCTGCTAGGCGGCCTTCACCTCTTCGCGCATTCCCGCCCTCATATCCTTCATCGCCTGGTCCGAGTTGAGCCCGAGTGGAGGACAGCTATGAAGGCGCCAGCAGACGGGCATAGGGCTGATCGAGGGACGCAGCTCGTGCAGTGCATACGGTGAGCGCAATCAAATCTTAAAACCAGAAGCGAAGCACCACCCTTCTGCCATTCAAGGCGGAACTTCGACAAGCGGCAACTACTGGCTAGCCATATCCTAGCGTCCGTACGGCCGTTCTATCCTCATAGACGAAAAACTCAGCTGACTGAATGCTCAAGAGCGCCACTAAACACGCGAAATGAAACCTCTAGTGCAGGTAGTCTGTGTATACCTGTGCTATTAAGTAGAGTAGATGATTACACTTTGTTGAAACCCATGCATCGGTTGAACAGGAGAGAAATCATAATTGTTTTATACAATATAAGAGACGGATTAAGGGGGTTGCAAGAATTACGGGAATGCAATCCTGTTCTATTCCGTCCCAGCCCTATCCTCAACGAAACCTGTCTCGTCCTCCCATCCCGCCGCACCCTCAGGGCACGCTGAATGTTCTATATGGATTGAGGCATGCTGGAATGTGATTGGATGTGCCATGGAATGGAATAGAGGATAGGGAAAGGGGCGGGATAGGGACGCTATTCATTGACAGATTTTCGGCCCTAGCGGGATCGGGCCGGGTCGGATTGGAGGATTGCCCGTCCCATCTATCCGGTCACCCGAAATAATCTGAACCCCATGATTCTTCGGGAATCCCGTGTAATCCTCTGGAGATATCAGGGAGATGCAATACATGAGGGTTGCGTGCCTGGTCTTGGATCAGTCGGCAGTTGGGACGTCCACCGGGCCGAGAATTTCCATGGAAGGTAAGGTGCGCGTGAATGGCAGATGGACCGGTACGCTGGCCAAAGCGCATACTTCATCAAGGAAAGTAAGGACATGCCAATTATCAACACGTAATGCATAGATTTCTGGTTGATTTCTGGCGGTCATCGCGCTTTCTCTTTTTTCCACGCCTTGAACCTGGTTCGCCTTGCGTTCATTATGTATCTCGGTTCAGGTGCGTGTTCTCATACGTGCAGTCGTCCCCCCGCTTATACTCAATTCCAACATTCAGATCATTGGTAATTGGTGCAGTGCGAGAGACGTGGATGATGACGATGACCACGACAGGGACGGACGAAGTCATCTATACTGAGGGAGCCACCTGCCTCGTAAGACGGATCGTAAGGCGGATCGAGATCGAGTGTATAGTGGACATCAAAAGGAGGATCCGGGGAACAGAGCAGGATGTTCTTACTCCCTGAGGAAGCCAAATGGGTCTAGAAATAATGGATTGGAGTAGAAAGCGGAGTGGCTTGGTTGGTGGCGGAAGGAGGCACTGAGCCCGTAAACCGGCTAGTATCCCAAACACAAATGATAAGAGTTTACCGGATGCTGCTGCTGTGTCGAAGAGCACCGCTAGGAACGCCGTTATGAACCCCTGGTGCGGGCTGCAAGTGCGCTGTGAGAGTAGAGGAATGATCATAATTGTCGAAATCTATGAATAGGATGAACAGGAGAGGGGGCATAAGGACGTGTGCTATGCTCTATACATGGCTCATACAATAGACTCGGTAATGATACAAACATTGTTTCTTATTCCGCCATACACTCCTATTAGGCATAATTGAAGAAAGTGACCCCTAAAGAAAGACGACCCAGTGGTGTGCACGGAGTCGATGTGACATCGTTAATACCCGAGGATATACTTAGACCTGTCTCTATTTGCCGAAAAAGACCTGTATGGCTTTCCTGGGTCTTCTCCTCGGCCTTTTTCAGGAGGCTCAGCATTGCTCCAAGCTTCCTAGCGTCTTTTCTAACTGCGCCTGACTGACTTCTGAATCCGCGTGGCTTTGTTTCAGAGTGTGGATGGACGTGGGCTTCTGTTTCACAGCCTATCCCCAATGGTAATAAGATTAGAACACCAGGGGAGATGCGGGCAAGTTAAACAACGTACGTCCGAGCGTTTTGCCTCCGTTTGGCCCTTTGGAGCGCAATGGTCCTCAATAATGGGATTGACCTTCCGAGAATTGTCATGGAGAGAGACAATCTCTGTTGTCGGCTGCGGCTCAAGGCCGTCCAACCAGTCAATGAGATCCACCAACATCTCCAATGCATTCTGTTCAATGGCTTTTACCACCTCGTGAAGATCCGCCTTTCTCATCCTCCTGTTCGGGCCATCCTCCATCTTGAGATACTTCTTCTGGAGCGCGATAGGGTTGTCGAGGAGGAAATGTGGAGCGGCTATGAGGAACTCTGGGAGTATGTGCTGGGGGAAATTGAGGTATATGGGGCTTGAGACATTGGTGAATAGGAAAGCAATGTTGTTGGTGACGGTGTTGGGGAAGATGGCGGACAGAATGGAGAGCGCACGCTCGGTACCAACCGTGACGCGGGGAACGGTGCCATTGGCGAGGACGAGAACGGCATTGATGCATTCAATGTGCTCCTTGATTTGTGTCTCAATACTTTCCTTGTCGAGGTCGTCTTGATTAAGCGCCCGAGTGTCAGCCAACCCGGGTGTATCGAGGATGCGAACCTTAGGGAGATGTTATTCATACTCACCACGTCCGTGGATGCCTACACTTACTACCATACCGTTCTTGCTCGTAAATTCGTAAAGTCTGGCGGAGTTGGTCTGGCTCTGGCTGTTGGAACCACCTCGCTCGTTGGTATTGTCAAGAACGTCAAAGTCGTAGTGGTCAATGTCGTTGCCAGCAAAGACATTAGCGATGAATTCCAAGACTGAGGACTTTCCAACACCCGTTTCCCCAACAAGAAGGATAGTGTATGGGGCTCTCGCCTTGTTCTTCGATGTCTTGACAATCCCCCTCCTAAGAGACTCTACATCGCTAGACAATAGGGTCAGAACTATGGCGTTGAAGCTAGCGTTGTGCCCTACTTGAGAGTCGGGGTGGTAACTCCGGCGTCGTCTTCCAAGGCGTCAGCAGAATTGTGATTGGGCTTAAGTTGAACTTGAACGGCAACCGACATTGCTTAGAAGGTGGGGGGAGAAGTAGCGATGAGGATACCCAGATGAACTTGGAGGATTGCGCGCTTTAAGACATGGTTTTGCAAGAATACACCGCGTGGCTACAACATGCCTCTACGTGGGTTACTCGAGGCACTCAGGACACTACCCAGGAATCAATGAATGAGGAGGGTGAGGAATGAGGAATGGGAGGAATATGGAATGTGAGGAATTAGGATGTGCTGGCTAACGGACAATCGACAGTCCGATGACGTCAATCAGACGGTATTTCAAAAAGTCAACAATGCTTTCTCTTCCTCGCGATCGCCTCGTGGTCCTTGAGAATGTAACCACCCAACGTGGGAAGCTTTCACACGCTGGTTGCGCTCCCACTGGCCCGTCGCTTGCGGGTCTATGCTCATTATCAATTCCCCAACCAATCCGCGAGTTCAAAGACTATCCACGGCCCATGATCCGTAACAACACACACCCTTCCACGTCACATTTCCTTCCTCCGACCCTTTTTCGGGGACGCATGTTCACTGGTTTACTACACTACAGCATCCACCCATTGAAATCCCTCTTGAATATCCGGATTTGTACTTTCCCCAGCAGCCTCATCACATAACGGCAGAATGCCAAGGAATCTACTCTTCGATTAGACGGGTCCCATACCCTCTAGATCACTGAGCTTTCGAACCAACTCATGAAATCTCATTTGGGGGTCAATTATAAAGCAAGTATCGTCTTGCACCGTTATTGTCAGCAGCTAAACCTGTGCGGTTACCCGAGGTGCTATATACATGCGTAGGATGGTCAAGTCAACAAGGACAGGTGGTATCATAGTCCGGCATGTGTGCATAACCCAATGAAAGCGAACAACAAAAAGTTAGTAAATCTATACAGCGACGCCATGTGTCATGAATGGTGGATACCGAGTCCCACACTTCGCCGATGAAGATCTGCTTGCACACCTCTTTTGCGCGGATCCCCACCAACCCCGTTCACCTCCATGGTCGTGCGGTTCCGTTCCAGATGGAAGTTACGCGTGGGCTGCTGTGTCGCGTCCTATCCCCAAAGAGGAAATGATCCGTGCGCCACGCGCAGCCAGCGTGAACGCGACGGATTTCTTTGCCTGCATATTCTGGGGCACCCCAGTTGTCGGGTGTGGCCCAACGCCTTGCGCCGGTCCGCTCTTCTTTTCTTCATAGCTGGGCCATCCTTGAGCTCAACGTACTTCTTCTGGAGCGCGATGGCGTTGTTGAGAAGGAGCTGAGGAACGTCTTTGAGCACCTCGGGTACAGCGGTCTGGGCGAAATTCCAATAGAGAGGGCTCGAGACGGCGACGTTGGTGGATGGGGTGCTGGGGAGGATTGTGGATAGAGCCTTCGCCATCTGGCGCAGTCCTGCCGGGTGCCGGGGCCAGGAGATGTGTTGGTAGGTTTGGTGGAGGGAGCTTCGCTGCTGGAAGAACCGCCATCCTAGTTAGTAGTTATCGAGTATTTTGAGATCACGGAACGACCCACAGCCTGGGCCTGACTTGAGCAGCGCTAGGCATTGCTTCGACGATGATATGGGTTCGTAGTGTGATGAGGATACTGCTGGGGAACAGTATCCCAAGGTCAGCAACGTGCTGTCCTATCGCATCTCTGGTGCTTGAGTGGGCACTTACCCAGTTAGGGATTTGAGGATTTACGGTGAGCTCGACGGTGGTAGAGATTGAGCCGAGACGATCTAGGTGGCCTGCCCAGGTGCGGGAGGATTCGGAACACGCCCTGCCAGTCGCTGCGAGTATGGCGAGAGCAGCGTGGAAGCGTCGGGTGACTATTCTGCGGACGGGAGGCATGCCTATTGTCGACACGATCGGTGCATGGTACTGGTGGCAGAGGCTGATTGTCTCTGCGGCCTGCGGTCAGGTCGCAGAGGTCAGGTCGCAAAAAACACTGAACAAGGGAAAGAGATGAGCATGGGCCACCATTCGGATCTGACATACCATTCGGAAATGGCGGGACTAGACGCTATGCAATGACTGAAAGAGGAACCATTTGGAGAGGGTGGCCTCGCCGAGGGCACCCCATCTTGACCGGAATCTAAGCTGAGCGGTAGGAAGCAGGAAGTGACCTAGCCGAAAGACACCTGGACGACGAACGAAGTAGGGCTGGGAACAAAAGCACTGCCCCACAGCCGAGAAATTGACCTCGAAAGAGCAAGAGCCAGAGTCACCACTCCCACGTAGCGTTCGCGAGTTGAGTTGAGTTGAGTCGAGGCCGTCCGCATTTGGACGACTCATGAGTCGTTGGAGTCGTTGCCAAATTGGGAATGAGTCGAATGAGTCGAACGAGTCGAGACAAGGGGACAAAGGATGGAGGGGTACAATGAAAAATCACCAGAAAAATCGTAGAAAAATCGTATAGTACCTACATATCTAATAGCTATATACTATTCGTCATCTAGATACTCATCTGCCCCATTTTCACCCATGCTAAGTGATATGGCACTCATGTCCCCTTCAGTATATATACGCCCATAAACTACGCCCTTCCAGTCGACCAAGATTGTGGTTCTTGTGTTTGAGAAGTTGAAGGGAGCGTATGAGGTCTGGAGACAGCCAGTTCCGCTCCCATTCGCCGTGCAGAAATGAATGCTTCAATACATCGACTCATTCAACTCATCCAACTCATCCAACTCATCCAACTCATTCGACTCATTCCGAATTAGGAAGTTTGACAGCGAGTCTGATGAGTCGGCCAAGGACTCGCCAAGCACACGACTCACAGCAACACTACTCATGAGTCGTCCAAATGCGGACGGCCTCGACTCAACTCAACTCAACTCGCGGCAACACTAATGCCAGGGGGTGAAGGCGGTGCTATAAGTACTTGAAAGGGTATCAAGGTCGTAGCAGAGGTTTAGCTGCCGGCAGTGATGGTGTAAGACGATCCTTGCTTCATTATTGACCAGATTTCATGGGTTGGTTCGAAAACTCGGTGATCTAGAGGCCATGGGACCCGTCAAATCGAAGAGTACATTCCTTGGCATTCTGCGGTTATGGGATGGGACTGTTGGGGAAAGTACATCTGACGGGGGCTTCGATGGTTGGATCCTGTAGTGTAGTAAATCAGTGAACATGCGTCTCCGAAGAAGGGTCGGAGGAAGGAAGTGTGACGTGGGAAGGCCGTCCTTCTACGGAAGAGACGGGTCATGGACTGTGGGTAGTCATTTGGACTCGCGGATTGAGGTTGGCTGGGGAATTAATACTGTGCTTGATATAGCCAGGGTGCACAGCTTGTCCTTAGGTCCGAGCCTGACCTTCGCAAGCGACGGGCCGGTGGCAGCGCTACTGCCGACACACCGGCTGTGTCGATAGCATCGTTGGGCAGTGCAGAACAAGGCAATCAAGTTCGTTGCATTCCTCACTCCGTCCCTGGGTCGAATCCTGAGTGCCTCGAGTAACCCACGTAGAGGCATGTTGTAATCAAGCGGTGGATTCTGGCAAAACTATGTCTTAAAGCGCGCAATCCTCCAAGTTCATCTGGGTATCCTCATCGCTACCTCTCCCCCCCTTCAAATGTCGATTGCCCTTCAAGTCCAACTTAAACCCAATCACAGTTCTGCTGACCCACGCGAGAACGCCAACGACGGGGTTGACACCCCGACTACCAAGTAGGGCACAACGCCAGGTTGAACGCAATAGTTCTGACCCTATTGTCTAGCGATGTGGAGTCCCTTAGGAGGGCAATCGTCAAGACATCGAAGAACAAGGCGAAAGCCCCATACACCATTCTCCTTGCTTGTTGGGGAGACTGGTGTTGGAAAGTCATCAGTCTTGGAATTCATCGCCAGTGTCTTTGCTGGCAATGACATTGGCCACTACAACCTCGACGTCCTCGACAATACCAACGAGCGAGGTAGCTCCAACAACCAGAGCCGGACCAACTCCGCCAGACTTTACGAATTTACGAGCAAGAACGGCATAGTGGTGATTATAAGCATATACGAACATGGTTAATATGTATAACATCTTCCCCAGGTTCGCATCCTCGACACACCTGGTCTAGCTGACACTCGCGGAATTGAGCAAGACGAGCTCCACAAGCAAAGTATTGAGAGATAGATCAAGGGTCACATTGAATCCATCAATGCTGTTCTTGTTCTTGCTAATGGCGCCGTACCACGCGTCTCAGTCGGCACCGACTATGCCCTCTCCACTCTATCCTCCATCTTCCCCCAAACCCTGGCTAACAAATATCTCAAGCCCTCTTCACTGGAACTTCTCCAGGGATGCCCTCCCTGAAGTTCTCAGAGACGCTCCACTATTCCTCTTCAACAACCCCATCGCCCTCCAGAAGAAATACCTCAGATTCAGAAATGACCCAAATATGAAAATCGGAAGGGCAGGTTTTCGCAAAGCGGTGAAGGTGGGAGAGGAGAATGCATTGGAAATACTCGTCGACCTCTTTGATTGTTTAGACAACGTTGAGCCACCGCCAACGAGAGAGATAATCCCTCTCTATGTCAAGCCCCAGGTGATGTGTGCGGACAATCACGCATGCGTGGGCCAAGTGGTGGCCAAGGAGGTAAAGCATCCAGCCGTGAGTAGTTCAACTTGCTTGCACCTCCTCGAAACGTACCCTTAATCCCATTGGGAATAGGCTGTGAACCAGAAGTACCCTTCCATTCGTAGGGACAACGCCATACTGCTAGGGAGGATAGGGAGGTTCATCACGCGCAGTCGGGACAAATGGGAGGCCTGGAGGAGGCACTGGGGACCCTGAGGACAAGACGCAGGGGGGAACCTGAAACGTCGTGGGGAACTTTCCGTCAAGCAGAATCAAGTTAAATTAGCTTTTCCAGATAATGGCCCTGTCACACAGGCTCTGTACTCTTGGCGTTTACTCTACCTCTACATAGATTGCGGACTATGGAATAGTGTTTGTGTATTAACTAGTTCACTGTGTCGAACAAAGCACATATGATTTCTCTCCTGTTCAACCAATGCATAGTTTCAACAATGTATAATCATCTCATCTACTCTGGTGGCGCACTTGTACATATACTACCTGTACTAGGGGTTCATTTGGCCTTTTTAACGGCGCTCTGCGAGATTCGGTTAGCTGACTTTCTTCGTCTCGGAGGAGTGCATAGTCAGTACCAACAGTGATGCGAGGGACGGCAACATTGACGAGGGTGATGATGGAAGTAATAGACTCGACGTATTTCTCGACCCGAGTAGTAATAATTTTCATGTGGAGTTTGTCCTGTCGACGATCTCCAGTTTCGGCGAAAGTTTTGCTTTGCCCTCGCAGCTTCCCGTCGGGATAATATATTCAAGGTCAAGTCAGTCTCCACAACTGGTGAATGCGAGGATCCGAGTGCCCGCCAGAGCCGATAACTCCATTTACTAGCTGGATAGTGTGGCAGCAACGCACCCTTCTGAGACTAGGTAATCCCAGGTTCGATCCCCGATCTGGCCTTTCTTTTCTTTTTCTACAAAATAGCTTGCTAAGTATACCCACCACTTCCTCTTCCCCACATTGTCTGTGACGAACTTTCAGATTCCCTCTGACAGAAATAAACTCTCTTTGGCCTATTTCTACGATGGGATTACTTATATAGTAACAATAAGCGAGCCGCATATGAAGCCAGCAGGGGGAAATTGCCAAATGTACGGAGATCGGGTCTGTGACTCTGCATTGAACTTGAATATTATTGTACTCGTTTCAGTATACTGAATACCTTGAGGATGCGCCCATGGAAGCGTAGGGGCGGCGAGGAAGGCGTGAGGAGAGGGAAACCCCAAAGCCGATAAGCGCCGCGCGTGAACTGTGGGTTAGGCCACAAGCATCAGCACAGTGCATGTGATATTTGTATAGTGCAACGTCCATCGAGGAGTCGCTCCCGGGGTCGTTAGGTGGTCTAGCCAAGCCTGGCCAAGGCCTTCAAGGAGTAAGCCACTAGCTACTGAGCGATGCCTTGAATTATATCGTAATCGCCTCCGTACGGCGGCGGTACTGATGGTGGTACTGACGGTGGTGTGCGCTACTGACGGTTTACCGATGGTGTCAGCTTGAGCCAAGTTTGCCCGCAAAATAGGTCTGCAAATCGGCCTATATATAGGGCAACCTTCGTGATGCATAGGTACCTCAGGAGCCCCAGCGCCTCCTCCAAGTTTCCTGGCATGTTTTCACAACGCGCGTCATGAACTCCCCTTTCCTCCGTACCAGCGTGGCGTTGTCCGTGTCGCTCTGATTCAGAGTGCGATCGGACGGGGGCTTCTGGTTCATGTCCTGTTCCCAATTAAGATAAGACTCGAGCGCCGGGCGAGGTGCAAACAAGCTGAACTACTCACGGCTGGATGCTTTGCCCCCTTGGCGACCGCTTGGTCCATGGAAGGGTGAGTGTCCGCACCAATGGCCTTGGCATCCTCGACTGTCATTGGCTCAAGGTCGTCCAACCAGTCGAATAGGTCGGCCAGCGTATTTATTGCGTTCTCCTCACTCGCCTTGACCTCTTTGCGAAAAGATGCCTTTCCCATTTTCATATATGGTTTATATCTGAGTCTAAGATACTTCTTCTGGAGGGCGATGGGGTTATTGAGGAGGAACTGTGGAGCCTCTCTGAGAACATCGGGGACGGTATCCTCGGAGGAGTTCCAATGGAGGGGGCTAGACACATTGGTGAACATGAGGGCGGTGTTGCTAGCCAGAGATTTTGGGAACAGGTCGGATAAGGTAGAGAGTGCATAGTCAGTACCGACATTGACGCGGGACATGGTACCATTGGCGAGGATGAGAACCGCAATAACAGAGTCGGTGTGATTCTGAATCTGGGTCGCAATGCTCTCCTTGTGGAGCTCGTCTTCCTGACGACCGCGCGTATCCGCCAACCCAGGCGTGTCGAGGATGCGAACCTTGGGAAGAGGTTACAAATATTCATTACATATACAAATGTCGGGACATACCGTCACGCCATTGTTGCTCATGAGTTCGTAAAGGCGGGTCGAGTTGGTCTGGCTCTTGTTCTTAGAACCACCTCGCTCGTTGGCACGGTCGAGTATGTTGAAGTTGTAAATATTGATGTCATTTCCAACTAGGACATTGGCGATGAGTTCCATGATTGAGGATTTTCCGACACCAGTTTCTCCAACAAGAAGGATGGTGTATGACTTATTCGCTGATGTCTTGATAATACCCTTCTTGAGAGACTCCACATCGCTTGAAAAGATGATCAGGAGAATTACGTCGGAGAAGATGTTGAGACCTACTTGAGAGAAATTTCATTTTTTGCATCCAAACCGTTCTCGTGTGGGCCACTGGAATGACTGGTAGGTATCCACGGTTCGGTGTTCTGTATAATGACCTGCGACTGAGGCATGATTTGAGCGGTGGATGGTATTATTGCTTGCATGATAGGCTGGAGGCAAAACGGAATAATCTGGTGGATGGCGTAGCGAGGTAATGCTTTTTGAAGGCCCGCTTGAAGCAAGAAGTTGCCTAGCCGAAAGCACACAATCTTCCGGACGCCGGACGAAGGGGGTAGGGTTCAACAAAGCGCGACAATTGTCCTTTATAAAGCCATAGCCAGGGTTAACACTCCTACGCCCCTTCTTGTTGTGGCTCCCATCTGCCTCTGAACAAGGGGACCGGTGACACCCGCCACAGTCCTTTGTACTCCAATCAATTACGTCATGTCCTCTCGCTCGCAACCTCGCATTCAGTCTTCGAGTGCCGAGACCACCGGCTCATCTGAGCTCTCCACCCTCTCCTCTCAACAAGGACTGTAAGGACCTTCCGCTTCTCGTTGGCTGCATACCATAATACAGTAGAACCGCCACCGAACATCGGACAGAATCGTAAGAAATCTAATTAGATCGTCCAGTGCCCGGTTACGGCCCATCCCATCCTCCAAAGAAATGGCACACTGACCCGCCCTCACTTCCTAATTCGTCCTCGCACAAGTGGAGCTCTCCTACTGGTCTGTATGTGTCGTGAAGTAGCCTTGAATAATGAATATCTGAGTGATGAAGAGTAGATACCCTACAAATGTGTACTGATTTTCTGGCGATTTTTTCTCTTCCTTTATCTCGATTTGTGGTGAATCTGCCAAATTTGGCCTTGAATTTAGTCTTGACCCAGCCTCGGCTCAACTCTCGGCATTCGAATTCCGGCATTTGATTGCTTTCCACTCTCCACACGAAGTCCCTTCACTGGCGCCCGAAAGAACCCGTTGAAAGACAATAACTGTTGGAATATTGTTGTTCTCGTCATAGTAGGTACGGTATTACGGTTCCTTCAATATCGGTTATGTACAGGGTTGTCGACCCGCTTCCGCGTATTCTGATACTGGATTCATGTTGTGGCTCGGCTGTTATCACTATATAAGTAGTCCTATCGTAGAAGTAGATAGAACAAGGAAGTAAGGGAGTTTCATTTTCCGTCAGGTTATGAGCCCTACTGGGCGCAGGTTCTGAACTCCACCGACTCTACTCGCTCCTGCTCGCAAAGTCGCCTGCTCGGCGCATCGAAAGTTATCAAGTACGACGCACCGAAAGCCACCGGAAAGGCGCAACGAAGAAAAGCCGTCCGTCGAGGGCGCACTGCAGACCGTTGGGAGCCGAAGTCGTCCATATCGTAGGCACTCGACCGAAGTGATTGACGACCCGCAAGTGAACGAATCGACCGAAGTGATTGACGAACCCACAAGTAAACGAATCGACCGAGCGAATCGACCGAGCGAACGGATATATCGAACTCGACCGAAGTGATTGACGACCCCGCAAGTGACCGAATCGACCGACGACCCCGCAAGCGAACGAATCGACCGAAGTGATCGACGACCCCGCAAGCGACAGCAAATCGACTGGGCCAACGGATATATCGAAACCGACACACGAAACCGACCGGGAGCTACCCGAATGGGCATGTTACGGCCACGATGATTGTTGGAGGCGAGGTCACACTCGTTTCTCGCCTTCTAACACTCTTTTATTTTATACTTACAATGGTCAGTATCATCAGCTCTCACTGGGTGGTGGAGCAGGCCCGGAGGAAGGGCAGGAGGAAGGTGCCAGAGGGGTTCAGTAAGGTTAAACAGATCTACAATAGCAAGTAGGGGATTCACCAGCATGTCTCAAGCGTCCTGCTAGGCAGCTTCCACCTCTTCGCGCGTTCCCGCCCTCATATTCTTCACCCCCAGTCCGAGTTGGGCCAGAGTTGAGGAAAGCCATGAAGTGGCATCAGACAGGCGTAGAGTTGATCGAAGGGGGCAGTGCATACGGGAGCGCAATCAAATTACAAAATCACAAGCGAAGCATCATATCATCCTTCTGCCATTCGAGGCAAAACTTCAACAAGCAGCAACTACCAGCTGGCCATATCCTAGCGTCCGTTCTACCCTCATAGACTAAAAAGTCAGCTGACTGAATGCTACCACTGTGTCGAAGAGCGCTGCTAAAAGCGTCAACTGAAACCCCTAGTACTGATAGTCTGTGTACAAGTGTGCCTCCAGAGCAGAGGAAATGATTATACTTTGTTGAAATCTATCGGTTGAACATGAGAGGGACCATAAGGACATGTGCTGTGTTCTATACAATACAAGGGATTAGCCATTGTTTCATGGTCTGCCATACGTAGCAAATGCCAAAGAGTACAGAGCTGGTGCGATAGGGCCATTCTCTGGGAGATACTTTTACTTGCTTCTGCTTACCGAGGAAGATCCCCAGGAATTTTCAGATTCCCTCCTGCGTCTTCCCCTTATTCCAGAGTTTCCTCCAAAACCCCTTCCATTTATCCACCCTGCTCGCGAGGAAACCCCCTATCCTCTGTATCAACGTGGTGTTGTCTAAGTCGCGCTGATTCAGAGTGTGACTAGACAGGCGCTTCTGGTTCATATCCTGTTCCAAATGGTGATAAGATTCGAGGTTCGATCGCCAGGCTTGTACCTCGCAAGTTGAACCACCCACCGCTGGACGGTTTGCCTCCTTGGCCACCGCTTGGCTCATGCGTGCATGAGCGTCCACAACCATGACCTGAGGCTTGACATAGAGAGGGGTAATCTCTGTCATCGGCTGTGGCTCAAGGCCGTCTAACCAGTCGAAGAGATCGACGAGCATTTCCAAAGCCCTCTTGCTCATCAGCTTGTACCATCTTATGTAAACCCGACTATCCTGTCTTCATACTTTGGTCATTTTTGAGTTGAAGGTTTTGCTTTTGGAGTGCGACGGGGTTGTCAAGGAGGAACTGAGGAGTGGCTTTGAGGACATCCGGGATGGTATTTTCAGGGAAATTCTGATAGAGGGCAGAGGAGAGATTGCTGAGGATGAAACAAATGTCTTTGACTGGGATCTTGAGGGAGGTAGTGGACAAAAGGAGAGTGCATCGTCGGTACCAATAGTTATGCGAGAAATGGTACTATTGACGACGACGACGATGGAAGTAATAGATTTGATGTATTTCTCGACCCGAGTGGTGACACTTTTCATGTGGAGTTTATCCTGTTGACAATCTCCAGTGTCGGCCGACCCCGGTGTGTCGAGGATGCGAACCTTGGGAGAGGTGATGCATACTCAGCACGTTCATAAACGCCTGGTGCTTACAACTACGCCATCCTTGCTCGTAGATTGGTAAAGCCAGACCGAGTTGGTCTGGCTCTGGTTGTTAGTACCCCCTCGCTCGCTGGTATGGTCGAGAGCGTCGAAGTTGTAGTGATCGATGTCGTTGCCAGCAAATACTTTGCCAATGAGTTCCAAGACTGAGGACTCTCCGACCTCAGTCTCTCCAACAAGAAGGATGATGTACGGTACTTTCGCCTCGTTCTTCGATGTCTTGATGATCCCCTCTTAAGGCACTGTACATCACTAGCTAATACGATCAGGACTATTACGTTGAAGCTGGCGTTGCGACCTACTTGGTAATCAGGGTGTTACCCTCGTCCTCGTCTTCCAAAGCTTTGTCGCATGTGTCGGCAGATATGTAATTGCAGTGGGTAGCGTTCGCAGCAGACATATTTGGGGATCGTGAAGAGGGCCCGGATGCGAAGGGCATCTCGTCGAGGCGGCAACTGGGCAAGGCGGTGCCTAGGCTGGGTGAATGGGGGCGCGGAAAGCAAATCTGGCATCAGACGTCACGGCAGCAGCGGCCCCAGATGGCTCTCAGATGTCCCTAGATGGGCTCAAGTGGCTCAAGTGACTGGAACTTGAAAGATGTTGCCAATCGCAGAGCCGATTGAGTGTAGTGCGAGGTGGGTGAGCGACTAGCACGCAGTTTGCCCACACGGACACGCTGCAAGTCCGGCATGGAGTGTCATAGCAAATGGTTCCCGGTGCGTGGTGGGGTGGTGGGGTCCACGTTGGATCCAGCAGGAGTACACGCCCGAAATCATGAGTGACCATGGGGCCTCAAAAGGCCTGTTGGCTCTTCCAGACTCGAATCTGTTGGCCCTTCCAGAATCCTGGCCCTCGTTGGCCTTCCAGGATCCTGGCCTTCAAAAGGCCAACAGCTCTCCGTTGGACTTCCAAGATCCTGGCCTTCAAGGCCTTGGCCCTCAAAAGGGTCCTTGTTGCTCGTTGCAGCAGCTCGTTGCCGCAGCATCATCCCCATCGTTCCGAGCAATGATGTCGACCAAGCCGTGAGTGTCTCGTTAAACACGTTGATAACTACTGACTCAAAACTCGGATAGTACTGCTTCCAGCAATCACATCAAAGGTGCCTCTCCGTGACAGTTCTTTGGGTCATTAGGTCCCAGTGGGTTTGAGTATCTTCGGAGAGACCCGGCCGATGGACGCGGAACCGCTAGGGTATGCTTCTCATCACTTCGCTCATGCTGTTTTGTTCCAAGTCTAACCATTTGGCAGAGGACGGTAGGCATGCTTGTTGTCGACACGATCGGTGCATGGTGCATGGTGCTGGTGCAGAGGCGGGCAACAGCGGTCGGGTCGCAGAAAGACTGGACAAAGGAACAGAGGGTGGGCATAGGGTAAGAGAGAGACAACAGCCACGGTCTGACATACCATTCGGAAATGGCGGAACTAGACGCTATGCAATAACAATCGGAGGATATCCCGGTCCCCCGTTGAAAGAGTAACCATTTGGAAGCCAAGAGTCCTCTGGACTCTGCGCCACCCATTCAGTTTAGCCCACTTTGAGTTACAGCGCTGCGTAAACGCAGTGCCACGGGTTCAGCACTTCTGACTCCATAGCCTGGCCACACCTGCAATGTTCCGCACCGTGATCTCGTTGTATCAGTGATTCTCCAGGTTATTCCCATACAGTCAGGTGTGCTTCTCATCTCATAAATCATCCAGCCTCACAGCCTTCCACCCTTTTTTTAGTCATCCCTCAAACTCTAACCCGTGGTTGGAAACAACACCTGTGCAAACCCGGTCCGATGCCACATTTCACGCACCTCATGTGGACACGGTGTGGCCCTACTTCGTGTCCAATGTTGGCCAGCGACTGGAAACTGCCTCGGCTCTCCCACCCTTATCACAGCGCGTAAATGCGAGCGCGAGAGGACCGCTTGTCTCCATCCTTAAATACCCACTCAATCAAGCCATCATCCCAACAATGCTGACTGTCCCACAAGTCATGCCCAAGCCGTGAGCCCGCCCACAGGCACTCCGAGCCATTGATAGCTACTGACTTTGGTGGTCTGTCCAGTAACGAGATACCCTGCAATTATACCTCTGCCAGCCTGTGTGAGGATGCTTCGGAAAGCGAGGACGAGGGTTACACCCCGACCATCAAGTAGGTCACGCACAACGCCATCTTCAACGCAGTAGCCCTGACCGTATTGGCTAGCGATGTAGAGTCACTCAGGAGGGGGATCATCAGGACATCGAAGAACGAGGCGAAGGCGTCGTACACCATCCTTCTCGTTGGAGAGACTGGGGTCGGAAAGTCCTCAGTCTTGGAATTCATTGCCAATGTACTTGCTGGCAACGACATTGACCACTACAACCTCGACGTCCTCGACAAGACCAACGAGCGAGGTGGTTCCAACAACCAGAGCCAGACAGACTCCGCCAGACTTTACGAATTTACGAGCAAGAACGGCATAGTGGTGAGTGTGGGCGTCCGTGGACGTGGTGAGTATGAATAACATCTCCCTAAGGTTCGCATCCTCGATACACCCGGTTTGGCTGATACTCGTGGGCTCAATCAAGACGACCTCCACAAGCAAAGCATTGAGAGACAGATCAAGGATCACATTGAATTCATCAATACCGTTCTTGTTGTTGCCAATGGAACTGTTCCGCGCGTCACAGTCGGGACCGACTATGCCCTCTCCACTCTGTCCGCCATATTTCCCAAAACCATGGCAGCGAACATTGGCTTCCTGTTCACCAATGTCTCAAGTCCTCTTCATTGGAACTTCTCCAGGGATACCATCCCTGACGTTCTCAACTGCGGCCCACATTTCCTCCTCAGCAACCCCATCGCGCTCCAGAAGAGGTACCTCAACCTCAAAAATGACCCCAATATGAAAATGAGAATGGCAGGTTTTCGTAAAGCGGTGGAGGTGGAAGAAGGGAATGCCTTCGAAATACTCGTCGATCTCTTTGACTGGCTAGACGGCCTCGAGCCACAGCCAACGACAGAGATCCTCCCTCTCTATGCCAAGCCTCAGGACATGGTTGCGGACGCTCACGCGCATATGGGCCAAGCGATGGCCACGGAAGCAAAGCATTCAGCCATTGGCAGTTCAACTTGCGAGGTACAAGCCCGGCAGTCGAAAATCGAATCTTATCACCATCGGGAGCAGGAGGTGAACCAGAAGCACCTGTCCAGTCACACTCTGAATCAGCGCGACACGGACGATGCCACATTGATCCAGAGGATAGGGGGGTTCCTCACGAGCAGGGTGGATAACTGGAAGGGAGTTTGGAGGGGGCTCTGGGCTAAGGGGAAGAAGCAGGAGGAAATCTGAAAATCCTGGGGATCTTCTTGTAAAAGTATCTCCCAGAGGGAGGAATGGCCCTATCACACCGCTTTGGCGTTTGATACGTGTGGCGGACTATGTAGCAATGGCACATATGGCGGACTATGAAATAATGGCTAGTCTCTTGTATTGTATAGAACACAGCACATGTCTTATGGTTCTCTCAACAAAATATGATCATTGCCTCTGCTCTGATGGCACACTCGCACAGACCATCAGTACTAGGTGTTTCAGTTAACGCTTTTAGCGACGCTCTTCGACCCAGCAGTAGCATTGGGTCAGCTGGACTTTTCGTCTATTGCCGCTTGTCGAAGTTCTGCCTTGAATGGCAGAAGGGTGGTGCTCCACTTGTGATTTGAGATTTGATTGCGCTCCTCGTATCCACTGCGTCCGTCGATCAACTTTACGCCTGTCTGCTGGCCCCTTCATATCATGGCTGTCCTCAACTCGGGCTCAACTCGGAGCAGGAGGTGAAGAATATATATGAGGGCGGGAATGTGCGAAGAGGTGAAGGCCGCCTAGCAGGACGACTGGGACGTGCTGGTGTATCTCTTTGACTAGGTGGATGGCCTTGGTTCGCAGCGAACGATGGGGGTTGTCTCTCATCCTGAGGAATTGTGGTCAACGTCATCACCTCTCTCCCAGAACAGATGAAGCGGCTTCGGAGGATGTCGGAAATCGAGGGGCGAAGAGACGAAACCCAGATGTCCATTAAGTACCCAGACTACGAGTAGTTACACACTAGACAACAAGAGCCAATAATCACGAGCTGAGCTACAACGAATGGAAGAGATGAAATCATAAGCCACAAGACATGGAATGGAATACAGACCGATGCTCGGTGCACAGCGCATCTATCTCCAGCAGAGGAAGGTCAGTCAAGAGGGAGGTGCAAGAGGGAGTTAGGAAGGTCAAGCAGACATTTATCAGCTAGTAGAGGCAAATCAGGCCATCTCTTCCTGTGTATAGGGGACCCGATATTCGCCAGGGAACATCATACTACATTTGGTCTCGTTTGATCCCTCGGTCCCGCATTTATGAGGCTGTGTTTGGTTGCTAGACAGTCTACTGTACGTCTAATGTTTATAGAGCGCAGCGCACGTCCATACTGTCCGTCTTCTCGCTGTTCAGTCCAGTTCTATTGGAATGAAGTTGAGCGGAAGAGACGGCGGAGTCAAGAAGGTCTTCGAGATCAGTTCACTGAACTGGGAGATGATTTGCCGGGCTGCGGGAGTGAGCCGTGTCATGGACCGGCAGCTGCTGCAAGCATAGCGCGCGGGAGCAGCGCGGAAGCGGCACGTCAGGGGACTGTCCTGCGGACGATAGGCATGCTTGCTGTGGACACGATCGGTGCGTGCTGCAGGCGTCGAACTTTTGGCAGGAGGCGGGTTGTGCGGTCGGTCGCAGAATCACTGAACAAAGGAGGCGAATGGGAGGCATTGACCACGGGCAACAGCCTAGGTCTGACTTACTATTCAGAAATGACGGGACTAGACGCTATGTAGTGACAATTGGAGAACATCTCGGCCGCCGTTGGAAGGGAATCCATTTAGCGGGCACTGGATGGTGTCCCAACTCTCCAAGGAATTGTAAGGACTTTCCGCTTCTCACTGACTGCATATCTTCTATATTTCATGATACAATAGAATCTCCACCCGCACAATGGATAGAATCGTAAGAAGCGCGGAATTAGGAGTCCAAAGCGTTTATTTAGCCACAGCCGACACATTCTGGCTATGATCCATGTCTACAGCTCTACCGCACATTTGGTACTATCACGGGTGTAAATGAGATTACCATTACTCGGTTTCAGGAATTCATTCCGTCCCAGCCCTATCCTCAACGAAATCTATCTTGTCCTCCCATCCCGTCGCACCCTCAAGGCACGCTAAATGTTCTACAGGATGATTGGATGTGCCGTGGAAAGGGAAAGGGAAAGGGAAGGGAAAGGAGCGAAATAGGGACGGTTTCATTTCCCTTGAACTGCTGTCCACTCTTGTTTCATTTCCTGCCCCCTTCTTAAATCCGGTCGAGACCCCGGCCAGCAGCGAAACTGCTGGAAAGATCCGTTCCGCTCTTCCAGGTCAGTGACCGGGAAGAGCGGAACCGGGAGCCAAGCTGGGAAATTGAATATTCCCTTGTTGTAGAATGGACCACTTAGGAAACCTCCTTGCTGCAAATTCGGGATGAGAGTCTACTAGTTTATATAAAAGCAAAGCGAGGTGGGAGGGCAGGGTTTAACGGCGGTTATGGTTTGTCGCGAAACTCATAACCAATTTACGGTTCGGTCGGTCATAGTCGGTCATCTGTTTTGTAACCGAACCGCAGCCACACTACCCGACGGTTATCAATTTCTACCAATATATACACATGAGAGACTTATATAACAAAGTGTAGGAGCAGTTGGGCACAGTGAAGATCCAATTAGGAAAAGATATTGAAACACCCACGGCTGGCTGGATGCTTTGCCTGCTTTGTGACTGTTTGACCGGTGCGTGCGTGAGTGCCCGCAACCATGGCCTGAGGCTTGACATAGAGAGGAGTGCTCTATGTCGTCGGCTGTGGCTCAAGGCCGTCTAACCAGTCAAAGAGATCGACGAGGCTTTCCAAAGCCCCCTGTTCATCAGCTTTTACCATTCCTCGTAAATGCGTCCATCCTGTCTTCATATTTTGGTCATTCTTGAGCTTAAGGTACTTCTTCTGAAGCGCGATGGGATTGTTGATGAGGAACTGTGGCCCACAATTGAGAATATCGGGGACGGTATCCCTGGAGAAGTTCAAATGAAGCGGGCTTGAGACATTGGTGAATAGAAAGGCGATGTTCGCAGCCATAGACATGGGGAATATGGCGGATAGGGTGGAGAGTGCATAGTTGGTGCCAGCAGTCACACGTGGGACAGTGCCATTGGCTAGGACTAGAACCGCAGTAACGGAGTCGGTGTGACTTTGGATTTGGGTGATAATGCTCTTCTTGTGGAGCTCGTCTTGCTCGATACCGCGAGTGTCGGCCAACCCAGGGGTGTCGATTATACGGACCTTGGGAAGAGGTTACATATACTCATTATACTTACAAATGTGGGACATACCGTCACGCCATTGTTGCTCGTGAGTTCGTAAAGGCGGGTGGAGTGGGTCTGGCTCTGGTTGTTGGAACTACCTCGCTCGTTGGCGCGGTCGAGTATGTTGAAGTTATAATTATTAATGTCGTTTCCAATGAGGACATTGGCAATGAGTTCCATGACTGAGGATTTTCCGACACCAGTTTCTCCAACAAGAAGGATAGTATATGACTTATTCGCTGATGTCTTGATAATACCTTTCTTGAGAGACTCCACGTCGCTTGAAAAGATGATCAGATCAGAAGAATTGCGTCGAAGAAGTTGTTGTGACCTACTTGGGATAATTCTCATTTTCTGCATCTAAACCGTTCTCGTGTGAGCCAGTGGAATAGTGGTTGAAGAGGACATTGCAACTGGAATGACTGGTAGGTATCCACGGTTCGGTGTTCCATGAAATGACCTACGACTGAGGCATGATTTGAGCGATGGTTGGTATTATTGCTTGTATGATACGGTGGAGGCAAAATGGAAGGTGACGTAGCGACGAGGATACTAGCACACGCTCTTTTAAGGCCCGCTTCTTGGTTGGCACATCCGGGCAAAGAGGGCGAATACGGCTGCTATGGGCGCTTGAACAAGTTGTGCTTGATCGAGGAAAGCAGGGTCAATCCTCGGCACGGGGCCGCGGACGAATGGGGTAGGGTTCAGAACAAAGCGCCTCCCACAACCGACAGTTGATTAATTAAGCGTCATTGACAGTCCCACCCTCTTGTCTTGGTCCTGTCATGCATCACAAGGACTTGCACGACCTTTCGTTCGACCTCGGCTTGGCCGTTCGGACATGAACAGTGCTGGCGCCGTCCAACCCGAATGCAACGCCAATCGCCCTTAACTTACCTTTTGCGATTGCAACATCGCATTCGGTCTCCGAGTGCCGAGAAGAGCCACAATTAATTACTACTGGCGCATCCGGAACAACGGCGCCCCAACTCTCCGCCCTCTCCTCTCGAAAAGTACCGTAATTACTTTCCGCATCTCACGGACTACATATCCTCTATATTTCATGATACAATAGAATCGCCACCTAAACAATGGACAGAATCTTAAGAAGCCAGATTAGAAGTCCAACGCGTTTAGCCACGGCCGACATATGCTGGCCACGATCCATGCCCAGGGTTCTACCGCACGTTAGGTACTATCACGTGTGTAAACGATATTACCATTGCTAGGTTTCAAGTGTTTGCCGACCAGGAAGGCTGATAGGGTGATGGTTAGCAATGACAGTTTGGAATTCCACGGATTTCAAGAATTACGGGAATGCAATCTTGTTCCATTCCGTCCCAGCCCTATCCTCAACGGAGCCTGTCTTGTCCTCCCATCCCGTCGCGTCCTCAAGGCGTGCTGAATGTTCTACATGGATTGAGGCATGCTTGTAATGTAACTGGGTGTGCCGTGAAATGGGATAGGGACGGGTTTCATTTGACTGATGTTCAACTGCCAATGCCATAATATAAGATGAAGGCGACGCGCCGGACCATTTCCGTGAGGCTGGGAATGTCACGGCGGATGCGGGGCGTGACAGGACGAGTGGACGTGCATCCTGGAAGGAGGGTCGGAGCAACCGAGTAAGAAGCGCGGTGGCGTTACGGAATGACGTACCACTGGATAGTCTTTGCCTAGCATGTGATTGGCGGCTTGCAGATTCCGCCCTGACCTTTGCAACCAGCATGTGGGTGTGTCGGGCTCGGGCTCGGGCTCAATCGTCGAGAGGCAATGTGGCATGCGCGTGAAGGAGCCGTTAGTTCTGTGACAACCAATAAATTTCTTCCCACCAGATCAGCTTTATAATAAGCTCCCCCTCATGTTGAATGCATGCTCGGTTGAGAGTGGTCGTGGGTAAGCGAATCGTGAGAAATTGACGCTTTTGGAAGGTGGTCTGACGTCATTGGGCAGCGATTCAAGGCAGTACAGCGATTCAGGCAGTGCAGCGATTCAGGCAGTGCAGAACAGTACAAAGCACGTCATGTCCGCCACGTCCTCATTCGTTGATCCCCGGGGCATCGTTAGGCAGTTCGTTACATTCGTTCCGTTGATCCCTGGGTCGAATCCTGAGTGCCTCGAGTAACCCACGTAGAGGCATGTTGTGATCACGCGGTGTATCCTTGCATTAAAACGCGCAATCCTCCAAGTCCACCTGGGTATCCCGATCGCTACCTCCCCCACCTTCGAATGTCGATTGCCGTTCAAGACCAACTTGAACCCAATCACAATTCTGCTGACCCCCGCGAGAATGCCTCAGAAGACGACGACGGAGTCGACATCCCGACTATCAAGTAGGGCACAACGTCATCTTCAACACAATAGTTCTGACCCTATTGTCTAGCGATGTAGAGTCTCTTAAAAGGACAATAGTCAAGACATCGAAGAACAAGGCGAAAGCCCCATACACTATCCTTCTTGTTGGGGAGACCGGTGTTGGAAAGTCATCAGTCTTGGAATTCATCGCCAATGTCCTTGCTGGCAACGACATTGGCCACTACAACTTCGACGTTCTCGACGATACCAACGAGCGAGGTGGTTCCAACAACCAGAGCCGGACCACCTCTGCCAGACTTTACGAATTTACGAGCAAGAACGGCGTAGTGGTAAGTATAAGCATATATGAACGTGGTGAATATGCATAACATCTTCCCAAGGTTCGCATCCTCGATACCCCTGGTCTGGCTGACACTCGTGGAATTGAGCAAGACGAGCTCCACAAGCAAAGCATCGAGGGACAGATTAAGAACCACATTGACACTATTAATGCCGTGCTTGTTCTTGCTAATGGCTCCGTACCACGCGTTACAGTCAGCACCGACTATGCCCTCTCCACTCTATCCTCCATCTTCCCCAAAACTTTGGCTAACAACATTGCCTTTCTGTTCACCAATGTCACAAGCCCTCTTCATTTTAACTTCTCCAGGGATACCCTCCCCGATGTCCTCAGAGACGCTCCACTATTCCTCTTCAACAACCCCATCGCCCTCCAGAAGAAATACCTCAGATTCAGAAATGACCCAAATATGAAAATCGGAAGGGCAGGTTTTCGCAAAGCGGTGAAGGTGGGAGAGGAGAATGCATTGGAAACACTCGTCGATCTCTTCTTAGACGGCCTTGAGCCACAGCCAACGACAGAGACCACCTCTCCCTATGGCAAGCCCCAGGCGATGGTTGCGGACACTCACACACGCATGAACCAAGCGGTGGCCAAGGAGGCAGAGCATCCGGCTGTAAGTAGTTCAACTTACATGCACCTCGAATCCTATACCCATTGGGAATTAGGCTGTGGACCAAAAGCGCACTTCCAATCAAAAGCACAACACCGGACTGCTACAGAAGATAGGGAAGTTCATTACACGCAGTCGGGACAACTGGAAGGAAACTTGGAGGAGACGCTGGGGGCCCTGAGGAGGAGACGCAGGAGGGAATCTGAAACGTCGTAGGGATCTTTCTCGTCAAGCAGAATTAAGTTCAATTATCTTATCCTGATGATGGCCCTGTCACACTAGTACTCTTTGGCGTTCACTACGTATGTCGGACTATGAAACTATGACCGGTCTCTTACTGTATTGTATAGAACACAGCACATGTCCTTATGATTTCTCTCCTGTTCAACCGATGCATAGGTTTCAGAGAAGTATAATAATCTACTCTACTCTGATAGCGCAGCTATTCACAGACTATCTGTACAAAGGGTTTCATTTCGCGTTCTTAGTGGCGCTCTTCGACACAGCGGTAGCATTCAGTCAGCTGACCTTTTCGTCTATGAGGAGGGTAGAACGGACGCTAGGATATCGCCAGCCGGTAGTCGCCGCTTGTTGAAGTTCTGCCTCGAATGGTAGAAGGGTGGTGATTCGCTTGTGATTTTAAGACTTGATTGCGCTCGCCGTAAGCACTGCGTCCCTCGATCAACTCTACGCCTGTTTGCTGGGCTGTCCTCAACTCGGGCTCAACTCGGACCAGGGGTGAAGAATATGAGGGCGGGAATGCGCGAAGAGGTGAAGGCCGCCTAGCAGGACGCTTGGGCTTGGGACATGCTGGTGAATCTCTTTGACTGGGTGGATGGCCTTGATTCGCAGCCAATGAGGCATCATTGGCTGCGAATTGAGGGTTGTCTCTCACCACGAGGACTTGTAGTCAACGTCACCACCTCTTCCAGAGCAGATGAACGGAGGAAGGGAACGGGCCGGGAGGCCGTCCTTCAATGGGAGAGGCAGGAACCAGCAGCGGTCAGCCCGAAGGGTGTGTGTTGTCAGGGACCGTGGGTAGTCTCTGGACTCGCGGATTGAGGCTGGTTTACTGGAGTTCATCCAGCGCTTGATATAGACAGGGAACACAGCCTGTCCGACCCCAAGGGACGGCCGGTGAGCCGGTGGAGCGGGTGGGAGGGCACACCAGCGTGTGGGGCGTGTGGGGCTTGGGCTCGCCATGCACGTGGAGGAGCCATAGTTCCGTGACAAAGTTCTTTCCGCCAGATCAGCTTTATGATAAGCTCCCTCTCATGTTGCATGTTGAGTTGGGTGGTTACGTGAAGAGAAAACATTGTAGACGATTTTGAAATATCGTCTAACGTCATCGGGTGACGGTACCTGTCGATTACACCGATTGGACGGTTAGGCAGTGTAGAACAAAGGACATCACCTTCGTCACATTCCTCACTCAGTTGATCCTCGGGTCGAACCCTGAGTGCCTCGAGTAACCCACGTAGATGCATGTTGTAATCACGCGGTGTATTCTTGCAAAACCATGTCTTAAAGCGCGCAATCCTCCAAGTTCATCTGGGTATCCTGATCGCTACCTCTCCCCACCTTCGAATGTCGATTGCCGTTCAAGTCCAACTTAAACCCAATCACAGTTCTGCTGACCCACGCGAGAACGCCTTGGAAAACAACGACGAAGTTGACACCCCGACTATCAAGTAGGGCACATACAACACTATCTTCAACGCAATAGTTCTGACCCTATTGTCTAGCGATGTAGAGTCTCTTAGGAGGGCAGTCGTCAAGACATCGAAGAACGAGGCGAAAGCCCCATACACTATTCTCCTTGTTGGGGAGACCGGTGTTGGAAAGTCATCAGTCTTGGAATTCATCGCCAATGTCCTTGCTGGCAACGACATTGACCACTACAACCTTGACGTCCTCGACAATACCAACGAGCGAGGTGGTTCCGACAACCAGAGCCAGACCAACTCCGCCAGACTTTACGAATTTACGAGCAAGAACGGCATAGTGGTAAGTATAAGCATATATGAACGTGGTGGGTATGTATAACATCTTCCCCAGGTTCGCATCCTCGCCACACCTGGTCTGGCTGACACTCGCGGAATTGAGCAAGACGAGCTCCACAAGCAAAGCATTGAGAGACAGATCAAGAATCACATTGACACTATTAATGCCGTTCTCGTGCTTGCTGATGGCGCCGTACCACGCGTTACAGTTGGCACCGACTATGCCCTCTCCACTCTATCCTCCACCTTCCCCAAGACCCTGGCTAACAACATTGCCTTTCTGTTCACCAATGTTTTGAGCCCCTTCCATTGGAACTTCTCCAGGGATGCCCTCCCTGACGTTCTCAGAGACGCTCCACTATTCTTCTTCAACAACCCCATCGCCCTCCAGAGGGAGTATCTCAAGCTCAAGGACGACCCCACTATGGAGAGACGAAGGGCGGACTTGCGCAATGCAGTGAAGGCCAGCGAGCAAAATGCAATCCAAATGCTGGTATTACTCTTTGACTGGCTGGACGGCCTTGAGCCACAGCCGACGACAGCGATGGACCCAAATGTGGCCAAGGAGGCAAAGCATCCACCCGTGAGTAGTTCAACTTGCTCGTACCTCGCCTCGCGCTCGAATCTTATCCTCGCTGTGAACCAGGAACCCCCTTCCGATCACACGGACAAAGCCACACTGTTACAGAGGATAGGGAAGTTCCTCACGCGCACTGTGGAGAAATCGAGAAAAACCTGGAAGAGACGCTGGGGCCCATGAAGAGAAAGCGCGGGAGAAAATCTGAGATCTCTCTTGGCAAGTAGAAGCAAGTTAAATTATCTCCTCCAGATATTGGCCCTGTCACACTCGCTCTGTACTCTTTGGCGTTCACTCTGTATGGCGGACTATGAAACATAGGTTATAATCATCTACTCTACTCTGATAGCGCAGTTCTACACAGAATGCCCGTACTAGGGGTTTCTTCTCGCGTTTTTAGTGGCGCTCTTCGACACCGCAGCAGCGGAATGCTTGAAGGGTGGTGCTTTGCGAGTGATTTTGTGATTTGACTGCGCTCTCCGTATGCACTGCCTCCCTCCATCAACCCCACGCCTGTCTGCTGGTCCCTCCATGGCTGTCCTCAGATGCCACCCAGTTTCTCGCAAGACGGCTGAAGCAAAATGATGCCCGTGGGTAGTATGTCCACCACACGCGATATGACCCATGTCAAATAGAGGAGCCGCAGCTCCGCGACAGACGACTAAGTCCCGTCCACTAGACGAGCCTGCTCATAGAGCAGTCCGGTTCTAGCGCTAGCGGAATGAAGTTGAACGGAAGTAACAGCAGAGCCGAGAAGGTCCTCGGGATCAGTTCACTGGAGATGGTGAGTCGCAGCTCGGCAAGTGCCGCGAGTATGGCGGGAGAAGCGTGGGAGCGTCGGTGTCACGTGTGTCCCCGGTGTCGCTGGCCTACTATTCGGACGCCACCCATTCAGCGGGTTAGTGTGGTTAGATCAATTCACTGGAGATGAATGGCGTCAGCAGGGTCAGCAGGGTCAACGGAATGGCAGTGGGGACCTGCATTGGGGTTGCGTATCAGAGCGGGTGACACTTAGCACACCTAACGACCCTGCCGCCTTGCTCGCATGTGATTAAAGGTTAGATTGAGGCGAGTGACCCCGTGACACACTCGTGGCTAAACTCAGTGTTCATTGAATCGAGCGAGAGGACTGCAGGTATTTACTTTGAAATGTCGTGTGTATGGGTATTGGGTATATATCCTTGCCACTCGACCGCCCATGGCCATCATCCGAGCAATGCCGACTTCCATTCACGTCAAGCCCAAACCGCTGGAGAACATAGTACCACACTTCCTTATCCTGTTATCCCTGTGGTCTTCGAGGTTACCCTCAGCACTCGGGGAGCCGAATATGGGGCAGCGATCGGGACGAGGGCCAACGACCCGCTTTGTACTGTCCAAGGTTCCAAGGTGTGAACTGTGAGGTCGCCTTGCTCTGGACCTTATAAAGCCGAGAGGTGTCCAGGCCACGACATGTCATCGCAGCGTCGGAGCGCGGGGATGGTTGTGTTCGACGCATGGTCTCATTCAATTCATAAGAATATCATTCTTGTTCTTGTGGGGCAGCCGTTGGACGTGGATCCACAGGAACCCCAAATTGGGGAACAGCGCGCGTCCGATCAGTTGTCCAGCCTCATTGAGATCTGTTTCCAGATCTTGACCAGGAGTGAAGTGATCATGCAATGGGTACACTTGAGGCTAAGGGCAGTGTGATCTCACGCTCTCCCACCCAAACAAGCTGTGACTATGATTCGGTTGTCCACTTTGAGCGGTAACGCGGCCGACCGCTTTTGTTCTGAATTGTCGCCCTCGCTTTCTCGCTTTTGTGCGCACTCAATGCAATGTGTAACGAATGGAACGCCCTGGGAGTTGTATCGCGGTGCGATAGCGGCAACATGGGGGGCGCGCATGTTTGTGCACGCCCAACGCGAGGCCAAAAGCGCGGGTGCGGCTAGGGCTCAAGGTCAAGCTTCATCATTACTTCAGTCCGTAGGTTTTATATCCCCCATGACCGATCCCCAGCCTGGTCCGAACCTCAAGTGAGTCAACGGCTCGGCGGCCCGTAGTCAACCTGACAAGGCAGAAAGGATTCCTTTCATGCTGCCTGAAACTGGACGAGCTGTTGACTCCGTTCATGAAACGACAAAAGGCAAAGGCATAGTTGTGGCAAAAGGTCCACCGTCAGACGGTTCGCCCAGTAATGTTTCCGCTGTCTGGCTTGTCCAACATCACCCAAGCAATGTCGGTTACTGTTCAAGTAGTCCTACGAAATTACTGACCTTTTTCCAGCCGGAGAAGCCACTGGTTATCCTGGTTCCACTCCAGAGCGTCTTCGCCCAATGGCAACACTTCGGCCGATGACAACACTTTGCCCAATGGCAACACCTCGCCCGATGGCTACACTTCGGATATCAAGTAGGTTACAAGGATAATGTTGATACACTATGTTCTGATCGTATCTCCTAGTAATGGAGAGTCTCGAACCAAGCGCAAATCGTAGGTCATCCTGGAACTCCGAGTCGCCGATAACTACCACTTTGATAGCTCCGGCGACGAGTGCCGCTCCCCTGGGCCCACCAACACCCCCGCTGACCTGCGCAGGAATACCACGCCATACGATGAAGATGAAACCTTTCCAACTCCGACGACGCGGGTAACACCTCAACTTTCAAGTACGTTCACAGTGACGTCTCCGGTACACCAGTTTTAACGGCATTTTCTAGTGACATCGAGTCTCTCAAGGCGGGGAACATAAAAACATCTAAACACAGGCTATACACCATCCTTCTTGTTGGCGAGACTGGTGTTGGAAAGTCTTCGGTCTTGGAATTCATCGCTAACGTCCTTATCGGCAATGACATTGATCATTTCAACTTCGATATTCTCGACCGCACCAATGAACAAGGTGGTTCTGACAATCAAAGTCAGACCAACTCAGCTCGCGTGTATGCACTTACGAGCAAGAACGGCATAACGGTAAGTGCTGGCGCTTTTGAGTGGGGCAAGTATGATGTATAACCTCTTCCGAAGGTTCGCGTACTCGACACCCCGGGATTGGCCGACAACCGCGGTGTAGAGCAAGATGAACTCCACAAGAGGAGCATTGCAACACAGATCAAGGACCACATCGACTCCATCACTGCGGTTCTCATCCTCGCCAATGGTACCGTGCCGCGCGTCACTGTCAGTACTGACTATGCACTCTCCACTTTATCCGATATGTTCCCGAAATCCTTGGCCAGCAACACCGCCTTCATGTTTACCAATGTATCGAGCCCCCTCCATTGGAACTTCTCCGGGGATACCCTCCCCTACCTTCTCAGAGGCGCTCCACAGTTCTTCCTCAACAATCCCATCGCCCTCCAGAAGAATCATCGTCGACTCAGATATGACCCATATATGAAAGTAAGAAGGGCAGCTTTTCGCAAAGAGGTGAAGGCGAGACAGGAGGATGCATTGGATATGCTGGTCGATCTTTTAGACTGGTTGGACGGTCTTGAGCCACAGCCGACGACAGTCGAAAATGCCACGGCCATCATTGCGGACCCTTACCCCCTCATTTACCCCCCCATGGACCAAGCGGTAGCCAAGGGGGCAAAGCACCCAGCCGTGAGTAGTTCAACTTGTTTGCACCTCGCCCGCCCGGCGCTCAGTCTTACCCTAATTGGGAATAGGACATGAACCAGAAGCCCGCGTCCAATCACACACTGAGTCAGGGCGAAACGGAAAATGCCACAGTGGTACGGAGGAAAGGGGGGTTCATGACGCGCAGTGGGGAAACATGGAAGGAGGCTTGGAGGAGGCACTGGAGCTCCTGAGGAGTACATTCCACAATTTCCCCCTACTTAAAGTCTTCCAAGTGTACCCCTGTATTAAAAGTGGTTTCTAGTTCTGTCCCTGTCATGTACTGGTACATGCGTCGAGCTCGTTGTCGCCGTGTAGTTAATAAATGCTAGCCGTTTTGTCGCCGTCCACTTCGCTTGCCCGCTTCGTTGCGGTGCCTGTTGTGAGCGTTCACTATGCCTGGTGTTCGCATAAACTGTGCGTCGTTCGCACCTTTTAATACCCTGAGACAGCCAGGAATCGGGGCTTTGGGGACGGGGAGAGTGCGCTCGATCCCGTGGAGGAGAGTATACTTGCTGGTGATTCGCACATGATGCCCTGCTCGACGTTAGGGCAGACGACCTGTTGTTGAGTAGGAGTCCTACGGAGCACCCGCCAAGTGCCCCCTCGCGCGTGCAACCTCATTTACGGCTTCTTTTCCCACCGTTTCAAGCTTGATGTACGCGAGCGATTAGCTTCAATCACCAAGCGTTCTCGTTCTGCAACGCTGCTCCAGCTATCCACCGCACGGGCCCATCCGCGCGGAACACACCCCTACACTCTTGTCGTCAATCTGTTGGTTCTCGCCAAGCTCTTTACTGGGCGCAAGCACATCTTAGCAGGTAAACGCCATTCTCCTAACTGGTCCTGTGGTTCAGGTCCGTCCCCACACTTCCCGACGAACTGTTGTAATTAATGTGAAATATCGCCCTCATATAGTACGGATCGTTACGTGTTTTGTCTCATTGTCACCGACCTCCATCAGCGCAGCGTTCAACAATGGCCGCCCGATGTATCCTCCTCAGCGCCGGATTGTGTTGTATTCCTCAGCTTCCTCTATACTCCCTTCAGTCACAGAAAGAGTTCTTGACGGTTCCATCATCTCATCTCGCACAAGGGATATAATTCCAGCTTGACTTTGTAAAGGGAAAGGGGCGGAATAGGGACGGCTTTCATTGACTGGTTTTCGGCCACTAGCGGGATCGCATCGGAGCATATCCTATCCTATCCCGTCGTCCGAAATCATCTGGATCCCTACCCTCCGGGAATCCCGCGGAATCCGGTAGGATGTGCCCCCTCTCGACCTCGCGTTGGACCTCCACCAACATGCCTCCTACACATGCGACACGACACGAAGCGCCCTCGTTTTCCTCGCTCTTGAACCCCGGTCGGCCTCATTGTCGGCCCAAACCTTCTCGCGCCCAACAAGCTATGACGTTCAGCGGCTCAACCTCGCGTCTTTTGAGCACATATATCCCGTCATCTATGATGGTAATGCGACCGGCCGATGGGCTTCGTTCCACGTCTGTATGAGATGATGATGCTGACGGCGTTGGAATAGCTTCTTCCAAGGTTCCAAGGTTCCAAGGTTGACACCCTCGAACACGCCTGGGTTGGCCGATACCCGCGATCTTCAGCAAGACGAGCTCCACAAGGAGAGTATTGCGACCCAGATTCAGAATCACATCGACACCGTTACTGCCGTTCTCATCCTTGCCAATGGTACCGTCCCGCGCGTCACCGTTGGCACCGACCATGCACTCTCCACTCTATCCGCAAATCCCTGACTAGTGACACCGCCTTATGTTCACCAACGTTTCGAGCCTCCTCCATTGGAACTTTTCTGGGGAGACCACCCCGGCTGACCTCAAAGATGCTCCATATTTCCTCCTCAACAACCTTGCCGGCTCCAGAAGAAGTATCTCAAGCTCAAGGATGATCCAAATACGAAGAAAACAAAGGCGGATTGCACAAGCGAGCAAGGAATGGTGGTCGAACACTTTGATTGGTTAGGTGGCCTTGAGCTACAGCCAACAGTGGGGATGTTCCCTCTTCGTAGTGCGCTCCAGACGATCGAGGGAATAACCCCGGACGCTCCTGGATCAACCGGCCAAGTGACGTAAGTAAGGATAGGAAACCCGTGAGTCTTCATCACATTTACGCTTTCTACTTTCAACTCACCCTCATTGGAGGATGTGAACAACTTCTCCTACTTTCAAACGAGAATCCGTGCTCCAACCTCGACGCAGAAGCCTGCGTCTGACTGCAATTATTTATGTATTGTGCCCAACTGCAGTTCAACCTGCTCTCTACAGCTGCGTGTTAATTTTATTTCTGCTTCCATGGCTCCAGCTCGTTCTCCGGCATGCCCCTACTTATATATTCCACGTTTATGTATCGAGCATTTACCTTGTTCTCTGTCCGTCTCATGTTCATCAAGTATGTATCTGGTTCTCGACTTGTACAGTATTGGGTTCAAATTTTATTCTGGTACATCAGCCGTGGTATAGCGTTTGTCCGTGCTTGCTTGAGGTGATGCGCCGCATCAACTCGGTGGCAGAGTGGTCGACGATGGACATCTCCAACAATGTCCTTCGGCAGAAACGTCTTTGCCCTGAGGTACCTCATTCGCTTCTTCGCTCCTGCGACGGCGGTGTTGGGAGTACACCCTTGACGATAAGGTGCAACAGAGGCCACCTGTACGAGTACAATGTCTGGTTCAACTGTGCAGGGTGCAGGGTTAGTCTCTGTTTTTTCCGCAAGGCGGTCGTCGTCAAGGTGGCGCTCTCGTCGCTCGGAAGCCCAGTTGCAATGAAAACGAGGGTGATCATCGGGCACCGAGTGTCACAGAGTGTGGAAATGAAGGACGCTTGGGTGTACAATTCACCAGCGTAACGGTCAACACGAGGTTGAAAGGTCTGTACTTCTGGTCTTCTCGTCTCAGTGATTGATCACCAACCACAAACGCGAGTGGAACGCATTATTGGGACCCCGAAATGCCTGTGTATGCCTGCTGGCCTTCACGCGGTGTGCCTTATCACGTAGTAATGACCTCCGCTTCTGCACCCAATGGAGGTCGGGTATAATACGTCCACCACGTGTGCTGGACTAACATCCCATTCATAACTGATAACTGGCTCAAATTTGGCAAACCCTGTGAGTGCTTGAGGCTGGGGCGTTTGCGACTGTAACCGGACCACATCGCATCACCCTCAATGTCGACCACAGTTCAAGTCAAGCACGGACAGTGAGTCTTCTCTTAGAAACTCGAACCGTGGATAACCACTACCTCGGACGGTTTCTCTAGTAGCGAATCCCCCAGTAGTGAATCCCCTTCCAATAGCCCGGCGGACGATCAGAGCATTCTTACCCCTGAAAATGGGCATAATACTCCGACCATCAAGTAGGTTTCCAAACATCTCTGGTGCATGAGTTCCGACCGTGATTCTAGCGACGTAGAGTCTCTCAAGCACGGGGTCATCAAGACATCAAAGAACGAGGGGAGAGCGCCATACACTATCCTTCTTGTTGGAGATACCGGGGTAGGAAAGTCATCAGTCTTGGAACTGATTGCCAATGTCCCTGTCGGCAACGTTGGTCACTACGACTTCGACATGCTCGATCACACAAATGAGCAGGGTGGTCCCGATAATCAGAGTCAGACCAACTCTGCCCGCCTTTACGAACTCACGAGTAAAAATGGCATAATGGTAAGCCCCAGTAATTTTTGCTGAGTAGGCGTAACCACTTTCCAAGGTCCGCATCCTCGACACACCCGGGTTGGCTGGTGTTCAGCAAGACGAGCTCCACAAGAGTAGCATTGCAGCTCAAATCAAGGAGAACATCAAATCTCTCACTGCAGTTCTTGTCCTCGCCAATGGCACTGTCCCGCGGGTCACTGTCGGCACCGACTATGCACTCTCCACTCTGTCTACCATCTTCCCCAAATCCCTGGCCAGCAACACTGCATTCATGTTCACCAATGTTTTGAGCCCCCTCCATTGGAATTTTTCCGGAGATACCATTCCAGACGTCCTCAAAGACGCCCCTCAGTTCCTCCTCAACAACCCCATCGCGCTCCACAAGAAGCACCGCAGACTCAAGGGTGATCCAAACATGAAGACCGGAAGGTCAGAGTTGCTCAAAGCAGTGAAGGCCGGCGAGCAGAGCGTGTTGGAAATGCTAGTGGACCTCCTTGACTGGTTGGACGGCCTTGAGCCACAGTCGACGACAGCGATACACCAAAAAGCGGCCAAGGAGGCAAGGAGTCCACCCGTGAGTAATTAACTTGCTTGTACCTCACTTGGCGCTCGAATCTTATCCTCGCTGTGAACCAGGAGCCCCATTTCAATCACACGGACAACTCCACATTGTTACAGAGGATAGGGAAGTTCCTCGCGCGTACTGTGGAGAAATCGAGAAAAGCCTGGAAGAGACGCTGGGGCCCGTGAAGAGAAAACGCAGGAGGAAATTTGAGATCTTTCTCGGTAAGCTTAATTATCTCCTCCAGATATGCGCCCTGTCACACCCGCTCTGTACTCTTTGGCGTTTGCTTTCCTCAGCTCTACCTCTAGGCGCATGTGGAGGAGGCAATCCGGCTGCTGGAACAGAGTCATATGTACATGGAGGAGAATGGAGTTAGTCAGGAGCAGCTGAAGAATATGCGAGGTGGCTTGGAACGGATGAAGGAGCTGGACCTCCTGGGAAAAGCAATGACGATGGCGAGCTGATTTGTCATTACTGTCCTTATTGTTACCCTTCCACCACGACAATGATACCACCATTAACACAGCGCGTAGGCGTTAGGTGCATGACGCATTCCCTCCCTTTAATTTCCAAAAAAATAAAAATAAAAATAAAACCTAGTTTCTTTGGTGATACTTGCGACTGTATTCCGCTTGCTGTTGATTGGTCTATTTTACTAGGCATGCATATAGAACGCCGCGCATGAGAGCGAGGTCGTCTCTTCAGCTTTGGATCATCTTCCCTACCTGCGGGCGATAGGGACCTAGATGGAAGCCATGAAAACTTATCAGAATGGCCATCAGTGGTTCCAATTCCCGCAATCCGAGAGGCTGGGCGGCAGTACAAATTCAATATCACACGCCCAGTTCATCTGAAATGCCGGTACTATGTGTCTGTACAGTCACATACATTAAGGGGTTTCGTATGGGTTCCTAATAGGGATTCCGGGTCCTCCGGGAAGCTGGAAGGATATTGAGTATGTCAAATATGGAGGCGAGGTCGGCCAGTCAGATCAAACCGAATGGTCGCTATTGTCCATATCCCTGGTCTTGCCCACAAGTTGGTTAGTCGGTTGACGAGGCTCCCCATCCTGCCAAACCCCGCAAGCGTCCTTGCACCAGCTCCTCCCAGTACAGGCTCAGCGGCATGCAAAAGCACACACCAGAGGTTATGCGGCAAGAGCGAGGGGTTCTCCTCGATCTATTTCCCAGGAGCGCCTAGCAGAGCCGCCCATGTACAGGTGGTACAGAGAGGTATATATTTCCGCAGCCGCACCCCGAGGACTTCTGGTTCCAAAAGGTCGCCATGTTTGGTCCCTTTGAAATGGCGGCCGCCGGGACGGCGAGAGGGTGGGTGGGTTGTGAACGACTCGTGTGACCAACCCCAGACAAAAGCCTACTATAGAACTATCGGAACACTGCGGATATGTGTTCAAACGCGCAGAGCAGTATGGGCTCAGTCGAGCTTAATCGATATCAGTCTGAGGCCCTTTCTGCATCGAATATTCCTATCAACGCACTGCGTTCGGGTGCGGACGTAACGTAATATGTGCGCCCACGGACCATAGAACCCCAAACTAATCAGTAACCCAACGCCGGCCGCTCAATGAACCCAAGAGATGGAGAATTACGTTACTACCGTGGACTAGGAAGTGATAGCAGCCCTTTTCATACATTTCAACATCACAACCGTTGGGGGTCGCTCATCTCCAGCCCAAAGCGTGAGGTCTTCAATGGGATTCTTTAGCATTCTGCTGTTATGGGATGGGACCGTTGGAGTTGATGATTCCTCCAACCATCGGGGAGTCCCGGGTTCGATCCCCGGTCAGGGTTTCTTTCTCTACAGGGACTGCTAGGGAAAGTACAAATCCCGATATCCGAGAGGGATTTCGATGGTTGGGTGCTGTATTGTAGTAAACCAGTGAACGTGCGTCCCCGAAGAAGGGTCGGGGGAAGGAAGTGTGACGTGAGAAGGCCGTCGTTCAATGGAAGAGTCAGGAACCAGCAGCGGTCAGCCCGGGGTGTGTGTTGTTACGGATCATGGACCGTGGGTAGTCATTGGACTCGCGGATTGAAGTTGGCCGGGGAATTGATATCGCGTGCTTCGAGCTTCATCCAGCGCTTGATATGGACAGGGTACACAGCTTGTCCGACCCTAACCCTCGCAATTAAGTGACGCAAGCGACGGGCCGGTGGGAGCGCCACCAGCGTGCGATAGCATCGTTAACGCGTTGGGCAGTTCGTTACATTCACTCCGTTGATCCCTGGATCGAATCCTGAGTGCCTCGAGTAACCCACGTAGAGGCATGTTGTAATCACGCGGTGTATTCTTGCAAAACCATGTCTTAACGTGCGCAATCCTCCAAGTTCATCTGGGTCTCCTGATTGCTATCTCTCCCCCACCTTCTAAGCAATGTCGGTTGCCGTCCAAGTCCAACTTAAACCCAATCACAATTCTGCTGACCCATACGAGAACGCCTTGGAAGACGATGACGGGGATAGCACCCCGTCTATCAAGTAAGGCACAAGGTCATCTTCAACGCAATAGTCCTGACCCTATTTTCTAGTGATGTAGAGTCTCTTAAGAGGGGGATTGTCAAGACATCGAAGAACAAGGCGAAAGCCCCATACACTATCCTTCTTGTTGGGGAGACGGGTGTTGGAAAGTCCTCAGTCTTGGAATTCATCGCTAATGTCTTCGCTGGCAACGACATTGACCACTACAACCTCGACGTCCTCGACAATACCAACGAGCGTGGTTCCAACACCCAGAGTCAGACCACCTCCGCCAGACTTTACGAATTTACGAGCAAGAACGGCATAGTGGTAAGTGTAGGCATCCGTTAACGTGGTGAGTATGAATAACCTCTCCCCAAGGTTCACCTCCTCGATACACCCGGTCTGGCTGACACTCGCGGAATTGAGCAAGACGAGCTCCACAAGCAAAGTATTGAGAGACAGGTCAAGGATCACATTGAATCTATCAATGCCGTTCTTATTGTTGCCAATGGCACTGTTCCGCGCGTTACAGTCAGCACCGACTATGCCCTCTCCACTCTGTCCGCCCTATTCCCCAAAACCATGGCTGAAAACATTGCCTTTCTATTCACCAATGTCTCAAGCCCTCTTCATTTTAACTTCTCCGGGGATACCATCCCCGATGTTCTCAAATGCGGCCCACAATTCCTCCTCAACAACCCCATCGCGCTCCAGAAGCGGTACATCAGACTCAAAAATGACCCCAATATGAAAACGAGAAGGGCAGGTTTTCGCAAATTGGTGAACGTGGAAGAAGAGAATGCATTGGAAATACTCGTCGATCTCTTTGACTGGTTAGATGGCCTTGAGCCACAACCAATGACAGGGATCATCCCTCCCTATGCCAAGCCCCATTCGGCGGTTGCGAACACTCACGCATGCACGGACCAAGCGGTGGCCAAGGAGGCAAAGTATCCTGCTGTAAGTGATTCAACTTGCTTGCACCTCCTCGAATCTTATCCACATTGGGAATAGGTTGTGAACCAGAAGTGCCCTTCTATTCACAGGGACAACGCCGTACTGCTACAGAGGATAGGGAGGTTCATCACGCGCAGTCTGGACAAATGGAACGAAGCTTGGAGGAGACACTGGGGGTCCTGAGGACAAGATACAGGGGGGAAGCCGAAACGTCGTGGGGATCTTTCCCTTCAAGCAGAATCCAGTCAAATTAGCTCCTCCAGATAATGGCCCTGTACTCTTGGCATTTACTCTACCTCTCCGTATATTGCGGACTATGGAATAGTGTTTGTGTATTAACTAGTCCGCTGTGTTGAACACAACACATATGATTTCTCTCCTGTTCTACCAATACATAGTTTCAACAACCTATAATCATCTCATCTACTCTGGTCGCGTACTTGTCCATATACTACCTGTACTAGGGGTTTCATTTGGCTTTTTAACGGCGCTCTGCAAGATTCGATCAGCTGGATTTCTTCGTCTCGGAGGAGTGCATAGAGGGTCGGTAGCATTGGCGAAAGTGATAATAGATGCGATGTATTTCTCGACCTGAGTAGTAATAATTTTCATGTGGAGTGTCTCCTGTCGACGATCTCCTGCGAAAGTATGACAAAGACCTTGAGGATGCGCCCATGGAAGAGTAAGGGTGGCGAGGAAGGCGGTGAGGAAGGCGGTGAGGAGGGGGTACAGCCTAAAGCCGATAAATGCCGCGAGTGGACTGTTAATTTTCGGCTACGCCGAAAGTACGATGAAAGAATTGTGTTGTGCAAATACGTAAAGGTACATTTCAAAAATGAGTGGATATTGGGATTTCGGTGAAGCCTTCGTTCGTCCATGCCCGCCCCAGATGGCCCTATTTGTCCATGTTCGCGCATTGGAGGCGAGGTGACGAAGGTCAAAAACCACGTCTATTGAACACCCAGACCACAACTAGTTATATACCAGAGCCACAAGAAATGTAAGAGTCAATATCACGAGCCACAAGAATGCAATGCAAGACAAATGCAATGCAGAGATAACAAAATGCAATGCAAGACAAGGTCGGTGCTCGGTGCGCAGCGTATCTAAGTATCTCCAACACGAGGTGGCACGACCTCCGCGTGCTATGCACACTGGTATACCACGGACTATTGTTAGCTGATCACCGGAGCGCTGAGGGTCGTACACTGTACCCCAAATTCCGACAGAGGGGCCCAAAAGTAATCCTGCCACTAGACGAATTAAGAGCGATGGGCCGCCGCTGTGAACAGCCATTGCGAGTCGCGAAAGGTGGATACAAGGTGTGTTGTGCTTTGCCAATCCTCTCCATTGCGACCCTCATCCGCCACCTATCTGCTCGAGAGAATTCCTGGTTGCGGCTCGTTTGTTGTGGCTTGTTCCTAGCGGCTTGTTTTATTCTAAACAGACGAGGAAGCGACCTACCCAGATGGGCTATTAGTGATGAGTATTCCACCTCTGGAACGAACCTTGATTCCGGTTTCTGTCTTGTTCTCGTGGCTTCTCGTGGTTTCTTCTGGCTTCTGGCCTAGCTGTCCAGGCTCCCGGCCCAAATGTCATGACCGGTTGACGGGGTAATGTATTCAGGGTCAAACCACTTTCAAGCAGTCTCCACCACTGTTGAATGTGGAAGCTAAAAGCGATCTCGCAGGGTTCACGGTCCGAGTGCCCACCACAGGCGATTCCTTCACTTCTGGTTTAGGGTCTGAGTGCCCGCTACAGACGTTGTCAATGTCAGAGCGCCTTAAATAGTGTTGCTCTGCCAGAGTATACCCATCACTGCCCATCACCTCCCATCCCCAGACTGCAACGAGCCAAGTGCGAAGCAAAAAGAAACTTTTGAGACAACAAGCAACGGGCTCTTTCCTCGAGGGTAGCTCAGAATGGCGTCGCAGGAATGACCTTGGGACGCAGCCACATGCTGTAAATTCATCACATACCAGTTAGCTTACTGGCCAACATAGAACATTTAGTTGGTGCTCAATCACGAATCTATGGTTTCGGGCTGGGTGGGAAATGAGCGAGTGGATGAGTGAAGCCCCTGAGGCTAAGGAGCTGATGGCGGTGTATACAATTATGTGCGTTCCACATAGAATGTAAGACGCCTTCTTGACGGTGCCTCTGTATACGGCGAGATACGGCGAGATATAGCAGCAACCTTCGAAAGTGACACTATATTTGGTTTACACATCTCAGATGGTAGAGTCGCGCTCTGCCTTGTACGTGGGGCCAATCTACATTCACATGTGGATATCAGTAAGGTCTCTATCGAGAGAACGACTGAGACGCAGCGTACCTGACCAAGGTTCATCTTTCCCATCCGTTGCCCGACGATAATCACGTCCTTGAGGACCTTCCCAGCTACCAGAGCACCAACAAGTCCACCAACAAACGCGTCTCCAGCGCCGTTCGTATCGACAATCTCCTCCGTTGCGACCTTCGAGACACTTGGAGTTAATGACGCTCCCTGACAGCTGCGTCGCATTGACAGATTGACACTTCCGTGACAGATGTCAGGCACAGTACGTGACACTATCCGACGAAAATCGGAGACCGCTATGTATGACAGAGAGGCCCATGACCGGTGTGTGACGACGTGACGGGGGTTATTTGGAGGCTGGCGTTAGCAATTTGAAGTGGCATGTCAGCGAACAGTGGTAATATAAGGGCTTTTATGATGTATAATAGGATTTCTAATTTATTACATATAAATACCGGAAAACCATGTTCAATGTGACGCGCAAACGTGCTAGTAGTATACAAAACTTAATTGCAAATATATATATTTTTACAATTACTGAGGTTGCGGCTGACTCAAGCACAACATGAGTTTCAAACTCCGACTGCCCAATCCAGACTTGGAGCTTACCTCAACCAGACGGCCAGCAGATGTGAAAGGCAAGATGCGTCGACGACCATACTGCAATAGGACTTTGTAAGTATAGTCGTGACCTGAGTCGAAACAGTGTAGGAATGCAGGGGAGTAACCGCAAGTGCGTTTTTTTTTTTTGCCGACTTGAATTATTCTAGTAAAAATCTGGCGCTAACCGTAAAGATACGCAGGAGCTAGCTTTGCATGGAATGACAAGCAGAAGAACAAGCAGGCGGTCCAGAGGCCCCAGAGGGTCTGGAGGCATCAGGGGAACCAAAAAAAAAAAAATAGTACTATATTTTAATAATAGTCACATATAGTACCAAATAGTCATCTATAGTACCAAATAGTTACCCCTAGTACTATTTGTTACTATAACTCATATATAGTACTATAACACAGATATAGTACTATTACCCAGGTATAGTACTATCCAAGTTCCAATAGTACTAAGTACTATTGGAGTTCCAATAGTACTAATAGTACCCAATAGTACGAATAGTACCCAATAGTACTAATAGCACCCAATAGTACAAATAGTACCCAATAGTACAAATAGCACCCAATAGTACAAATAGTTCCCAATAGTACTAATAGTACCCAATAGTACAAATAGCACCCAATAGTACTAATAGTACCCAATAGTACTAATAGCACCCAATAGTACAAATAGTACCCAATAGTACAAATAGCACCCAATAGTACTAATAGTACCCAATAGTACGAATAGTACCCAATAGTACTAATAGCACCCAATAGTACTAATAGCACCTAATAGTACTATATGGTTTCCAATAGTACCAAATAGTACACAATAGTACTAATAGTACTATGCAGTTTCCAATCACACTA
>Ga0307515_10002281_pt1 | contig 41993 bp, 58 predicted proteins | sample 17_EM_MG_FD_194513 | JGI IMG/M metagenome (GOLD analysis project Ga0307515, IMG submission 194513) | Populus trichocarpa ectomycorrhiza microbial communities from riparian zone in the Pacific Northwest, United States - 17_EM | ecosystem: Host-associated > Plants > Roots > Unclassified | place... | reverse complement strand
TCTTTTTTTCCTCGATGGAGGACGGCATGGTAGAGAGGGATGGTAATATCGAGAGGTCGTGTGGAGCTGGGGTCGAGTTCGAGCAGTCGTCTGGTTATTGGTTGAAGGAGGGGGGTGTAGGGGGGGGCGTCAGTCATGTTTTTATGTTTCAACTTTCCGCCGAGGACGTCACGATGGAGCGAGCGGGATGGATCCAACCCCTCGATCAGTTCCAACGGGCCCCAAGCCGGAACACGCATACGGATAAGAGGGTGCAAAAAAGCGGTCATCTGTCCGGGGAGTTATATTCCATCAGATTCAGATACAAACAAACCACGATACATGCAGCTCAACCACCCGTGTATGTATACCTGTCACGTTGCTTCTTGGGCAACAGCCTTGTCCGTAAACCGGACGCCTAGTATTTTGACTGTCCCAGCGCAGCATCGCTGCCCTTGAAAACGAGCGTGGACGGAGCGAAGCCGAAGCTTTCGTCCGCGATTTTGACGTTCTGTTCCAGGTTACTCCAAATCAACCCGCGATTCATGTTCAAGACGGAGGAGAGGGCATACCAATTCACCAGCGATGACACGGATCTGGCGTAATGGAACGATCGCAAGTCAACCAAAAGGACCCATGCTTCTGGCGGAAAGCGATGAGCTCACCATTGACCAGTGATGGATGGCGTGTAATTCACAGAACCACAGCTAAATGGACGGAAGCGTGAATGTAAGAGGGTATGACATTGAGGGTGGAGAACTTTGCACGGCTCGGAGGCAAGCCTGCCGAAGCACTTACCTCCCTACCAAACGTAGTTTCGAACACCTGGGGGTGTGGAGTCACAGCGTTAAGGGTCAATCTTTCATCGACCAGGGCTTCGTTAGGAACAAGTCTCTCCACCCGCCCAAGTGTGTCCTTCAACGCCTCCTTAGCTGCTACCTTGCTGCTCTCCATCGGCGTATTTCGCAATCGGACGTCATAGTTCACCACCCTGGGAGGGGAAGATTCCAGCGCGTCCAAAAGTAGGGTGTAGTGGTCCCTCGCGTGTCGAAGGTGTTTGCCTTTAAACCCAGAACGAGAGCCGGATCAAATTATGCAATCTCGCCCAGATGCGACCGTTGGCAGACTATACCGATTGTAGACCCTGGGAGGTACTTGGAGTCCCCCGTCAACTGTTCGTCCGACTCGAGGAGATCAACGAACTCGAGAGCTTGCGTGAAGATGTGTCTTGCTACAAGGATCAGCCGGTCCAAGGAGTCTGCAGATTTTTCGAATGCCGTTCCAGTGGTGGCGGTTGGGGACATGGTAACGTCGGTGGTGGAGGAGAACCATCCACTCACACTCCCCGTCTTATACTGCCTCGCTGTTGCGGCGTTTCGTCGTCGAAGCCGCGTACACGTCCTCGGGCGGGTCAAAGATTAGCGGTCGGGTTTCGAAAACATGTTCCTCATCCAAATTTCGGATAGCCCACTGTAAAGAATACAAGAGCGACTCGAACTCAACGTGAGGATGTACGCTATGCTCTTCCAGATCCATAAACCCAGTGGGGTCGAGAGACTTATGGCAGCCCTAGAATGAGAATAAAAATTCGATTCGCTGTCCATCGTCGTCGTCGGTCTGGAGTTGTTTCGAAACCGATCCGACCCACGTGCTTTCCCATCCTCCATCCTTTCTCTTCCGTATCCCTCCACCCCACAATGCTCGCATCCCTGCGGAAAGCTACCTCCCTTACCAGGGTTAGAAATCCTCCGTGCTCATCTAGCAATTTGCTGACGCGTTGTTCTTAGGTCGCTTCTGCCAGCCAGCGGCGGTTCCTGTCCATTCATGAATACCAGTCCATGAACCTGCTCAACTCGGTGTGTTGCTAACGAGGTCTGCGGAACGACCAAGTAAGACTGACCGACCATCGGCCTCGCATAGTATGGCATTCCGACACCAAAAAGCATCGCCGCAAAGTCACCGGAAGAGGCTTTCGAGGCCGCCAAACAATTCAGTCCGTCGCGTTCCCTCGGATCACTATACCCTTTCTGACCGTGTAACCGATACTTCTAGCCACCAGTGGATCCGTCATTAAGGCGCAGGTTCTGGCTGGTGGACGTGGAAAGGGCCGATTTGACACTGGTTTACAAGGGGGTGTGCACAAGGTCGACAGGCATGTTCTTCTAACCCCGTGGCGCATATAACAATAACCTCAATCCACATCTACAGCCCTGAACATGCCAAGGAGCTTGCTAAGCAGATGATTGGCTCAAATCTCATCACGAAGCAGACCGGCGCTGGAGGGAGGATTTGTAACGCTGTACGTGGTATTCCGAATGTAAATCATGAGTGAAACCCAATTCTTTTGGACAGGTCATGTTGGCCGAGAGGCGCGATCCCACACATGAGTACTACGTTGCCGTCCTGAACGATCGTGCCTCCGAGGGACCTGTTCTTGTTGCCTCCTCCCAGGGCGGTATGAACATTGAAGAAGTCGCTGCCAAGGATCCCGACGCCATTATCACCACTCCTATTGACTACGCCAAAGGTTTAAGCAAGGAGGAGGCTCTGAAGGTTGCCAACAAGCTTGGCTTCAAGGGCCAGTCCGCCAGCGAGGCTGCCGATATCTTCATCAACCTCTACCGAATCTTCAAGGACAAGGATGCCACCCAAATTGAGATTAACCCGATGGCCCAGACAAGTGACGGGAGTGTCCTATGGCGAGTAGCTTGAACAAATAGATCTCGTCATAACACTGGCATTAACATTCCGCGGTAGTATGGATGCCAAGTTCGGGTTTGACGACAACGCCGAGTTCCGCCAGCAGGATATCTTCAGCCTTCGCGATATCTCGCAGGAGGAACCCTCCGAGGTCGAGGCCCAGAAGGCCAACCTGAACTTCATAAAGTTGGATGGAAGTATTGGGTGCCTCGTCAACGGCGCTGGACTGGCTATGGCCACCATGGATGTACTGTCCCTCCACGGTGGCAACCCAGCCAACTTCTTGGATGTCGGAGGTGGAGCCACCCCTGAGACTGTCAAGAAGGCTTTCGAGATCTTGATCGCCGACTCAAAGGTCAAAGGAATCTTCATCAATATTTTCGGTGGTATTATGCGATGTGACTACATTGCCGAGGGCGTCATCAAGGCCACGAAGGAGCTAGAAATGAAGATTCCTCTCATTGTCCGACTCAAGGGAACCAAGGAGGCTGAGGCCAAGCAGTACGTTCTTCCTCATTGAATTCCAAGATGTGCGTTGTTGACATTCTGCGTAGGATGATCAAAGAATCGGGGATGAAGATCCTTGCCTTCGATAGTTTGGATGAGGCCGCGGAGACTGCTGTCCGCGTGTCCCTGTAGACTTTTGAATAGACGACCGATATTTTATACCTCTATACATTTTTCGCAGCACCAGGCTGTCGAACTGACGCCTGAACGCGATCGAAGATCCACCGATATTCAGCGATCATGATCATCCTGACTCAGTAACTCTGCTTGCACCCGGATCTCGTACACTCCCGGAGACCTCGACACGAGGACTGAGTCTCAGATGGTAAATCTCACTGATGCTGGCTGTTTATAAAAACAATGTTTCATTACGCGTCTCCACGGCAGTAACAAAGGCTCTCTCCAGCAGTTGGAGACCCCGTGGGCGGCGTATTCCACGACTCCCGCGACCTCCCCATACTAATGAGAAGGAGCATATGACAGATTCATATCTCTTGAAGCGGTGAGTGGTTACGGACGTATTCAACGCTCGGACCTACCCATTGTCTTTGGTGCCACCTTTTGAGCGGCCTACTCCCAGGAAGGGCTGGGATTATCACCCCTTCGTGTGAAATAGTACGCGTCCTGATATTTTTTAACATGTGGGAGCGCTAATCCAGAAGCGGGTGATTTTATTGGGCCGGTTTTTACCGAGGCCATGACCATGGCCACGGCCCTCAAATGCGGGCCATGGATCACGAAACAAATGAGTGGTATATAAGGTGGTTCTGCTTCCGCTATTGTCCCCCCATCCCCCACACCACAACCGCCAAGACCAGCCCATCCAGCACGTCCTGTCATGAACAAAACCCCAGCAGACATCGTTCGCAACAGGTGTTTCATCTGCGAAGACAACGAGGACAGACCCTACTCACCAGCCCCATCGATACCCAACCTCGATATCCAGTTCTCAGACGCAGAGACGGTCGTCGTAAACGAGCTCCTGGAAGACATCGGACTCGCCTCGGTCGAAGTCCCCAGACACATGATCCCGCACCAGTTTGCTTCCGAGTACGATCTCAGAGGGTATGCGTCGCTGGACGTGTTTGAAGACCTTCGAGTGCAGGCGACGTATTTCCCGTTTATGCCGGTGAACTACATTCATTGGCTCGACTATGCCATCCCCTTGTCGAGGTTCTTCTTCGTCGACGAGGAGTGGATTTCATGGGGAGATGCTAGACGTTGGAATCAGGAGGATCAGAGGCAATACGAAGAATGGAACACGGAGAAGGAACGTCTATCGATTGGTGCCAAGTCCCTGGACGCTCAAGACAACTACTCCTACGACCCTCCCTCTCCATTCAAGCGGCCGTCCAGGGTACCCATGGGGTTACTCTCCATCCCTTCCATCGAAGACACAAAACGCCGCCGCACGATCTACTACGCCCGACCACCGCTGATTAGAGCCAATGCCGCTGTAGGTGACGAGTTTGGGAGGACGAAGTGGCGATCTACCTCCTCATTATCCTCCACCTCAGAAACGTCACGACCCGCCCACAAAGGATCCGACAGTACCGATGGCGCTCGGCGATTCTTCCATATCCCTACAGCTATGGGGTTCGAAGATATCCAGGAACGCCTCAGGAGCGTCTTCTACGCCACGAACTGAGTTTCGCGCGTTGTCATTCGTACATTTACGTTATATTAATTTGACCCCACGTCCTATTAGCTTGTAGCGATAGCCACTTTTCAGCGACCCCCCATCGATCCTTTGCGTATGCTATTTAATTTCGAACGTTGAAGCGTTCGACCTTTTGATAACAGACGCGTCGCGCTTGTCCACGATCGCGACACGATCGACAAGCCGCATACGTGATGTCAGAACCACGACGACGATCAGCTCGGTCACGGAAACCCCAGACACCTGAGGAATCTCAACTTCAGCCCGTCGAACCTCCTACTACAACAGCGTCAGGGGCAAATGGGGACCTAGAAGATATCGACTTTGGTAGCGTCATGACGAATCCAAAGAGCAAGCTGACTCGGATGGATCTGAGCGTGAGCGTTATATAACCCCTTTCCTTCTCCAACAACGCAGGCGCAGTTCGCTGAAACAGAAACGCGTAGGAAGAGATGTTCACTTTTGATACCTGGCTATCCCTCCCTTCTGATTCCCGGGCGGAGCTCGTCAAGCTGTTACCCCCGACCGCATTCAGCACGTTCATCCCCAGGATCGATCCCGCCCATCCATCTGTTGCGGGAGCCGACCCGATGGACATCGACTCATTGTCAGAGCAGGTCCCAGAAGCGTTGGACCCTATGTTCTTTTCGGACTCACACTTCCTCGCTGCGCTGCGGACGTTCCAGGATCATCTACACAGCGGGTGGTTGACCGAGGACCATAAGACGAAAATCAACAAGTATCACGCGGGGATCGAGGATGGAACCTTGCATGCTGCGTGGAAGGATGAAGCGTGGAGTCAGAGTCAGGCGGAGGAAGACGCCGTCGTCACTTCAAAGTCGGGCTCTACCTCACAAAGGTCCGTTCTTCCATCCCCGAGGTCATAGTGGAGAACTCAACTCCTAATTCATATAGAACAACGAGAGAGATTAGGTTGAGTGACCTCGTCGAGGGTGGTTTCCTCGGAGTAGGAGACATACTCGTCTACAGACGAACGTTCTCCCTCATAAACGTCACCGTGGAGAAGGACATCATGGTACGGTCTCTTTAAACAAACTTCGAACGCTCCACCTCCGGCGCGCATAGTACAATGATGACAAACACCGTTCACTTTCAACAGATTGCCGAGTGCAGTGGATCCTCTAAATCAGTCGTGGTGTTGGTTCCATCAGGGACGACTAAATACTTACCACCAGCCCTCGCGTCATCCTCGATACCAACTGAGGATCTATTACCCAACGATAACTCCTTGCTGGAGATGCCCATCACGACCCCCTCGGCGCTCGAATCCGGTATACTCGATACAGATGGCAGAGTTGATAAACTCCAGCGGACAAACGGGAACGCCTGGAAGTACCTCTCAGTTTGGAAGTTCTTACAGGGTGGCGGTGGAACAGATGGGTTCGCCTCTCCTGAGAGAGGTGGGAGGCAGAACACGGGAACGTTGCACTATCTTCGAAGTACTTTGTATTACGGGCGTTAATCCTACACACTGGTCTCCCGTCCACGGAATCACTAGTCGGTATCACGGGAGCCCTACAATTCGCCAGAACAGACCCCCTCGAGCCACTCAACGTCACTCCTGACGATGGTGAAGTTCTCGTGTCCGTTCTCGGTGATGGTTATAACGTCTTCAATCCTCACGCCCCCCACGCTCTCATATCTCGCGAGGACATCGTGATCGACGTGTTTGGATCCCCGAACTGACGCCAACAAGTGGGGCGAGAAGTAGATGCCTGGTTCGACGGTCTGGTCGTGCAAACGTAAGACCCCGAGGCTCCACTCCACGGTGACGACGATGGGAGAGGATCACTCACCACAACCATGCCAACTTCTAGCGGCAATCTCAGTCGCAGATAGGTGTAGAAATCCGGGTGCCCAAGCTCTTGTCCTTTTTGAATCGTGGGGTTCACCAGGGGCTTCGAGGCGCTGGGGACGTCGTGGACGTCCATCCCCAACGAGTGCCCGACCCCATGAGGGAAAAATGCAGCGCTGACGCCCGATGCGACGATCGCCTCTTCAGAGTTCCATGATCCAGAACCGGGACTATTTGGAGATTTGAAGATGCCTAACTTTTGGAACCCTCTTACGAGGGTCTGGTGACAGATGAGTTGGATCGCGTCCCAGTGAAGGCCTGGCCGGATCGCCTCGAAAGAGAGGCGCTGCATTTCGTGCACGAGCGTGTAAATGGCCTTGGCTTCTGGAGTGAATTTGCCCCCGTTGCCGACCGGCATCGTTCGAGTAACTATGAAGGAGGAGTAGGTTATTCGCTGAGAAAACTCGCAAAGCCGAAATGAAACCCCACTGTCTGATGCGTAGTTAATCCACTCGCACCCCGCGTCAATCAACAGAACCTGGGGAGACAGATCCCTCTCTCCTCCATGAGCTAACTCGTTGCGGTTGTGGTGGTCATGGGGTCGAACGGGTCCCCACGAGAACTCCTTGTCGTTACAACAGTAATGTAGAATGGACGCCCTAGTGGAGGAGGCAACGATAGGAAGGTACGCTTGGTGATTAGACCCCTCCCTCCTGCAAGAAGCGACAAAAATTGCTTCGGCTTCGGCCTCCTTCTCGATCAACCACTCGCCAGGCAAAAGTGGTCGAGTTTCTCCCGCACCTTCGCCTTTGGTTATCGCACCACGAACTGCGGCGCCGAGGACTCTCATGACAGTTTCGTGTGCGCGAGAACTAATCTCGTTGGCCTTCTTGATCAGCTGCAGTTCCTCTTGTGTCTTTATCAACCTTGCCTGATGCAAGGCGGGGAGGAGGTACTCGTCCGTAACCTTCACCTGAGGCGATGCAGTAGGTGCCGTCAGTTCCTGCGGGATTACTGGGAACAGCGCGCTGTCCTTGGGAAGGATGTGGAGAATAGAGTCAGCGAAGGAGTTAGTGAGGTCTTGCAGCGCCTTCGGGAGGTTGTCCGGATGGTCCACCCGAGTTACTTGGTGTGTTTGAGAGGCAACCTCGAGGGTGGGAGGTGGGACAGACCACATGATATCTGCGGGCTCGATCCGTGGGATGAACAGGTCGTGAGAGGTGGCTGTCACGGGGGATGCTCCGCCGTGGAATGAGATCAGTAGAAAGGAGCCAGGAACTTGACATCCGGACAGGTAGTAAAAGTTGGATTCCTGGGGTAACCCTCGTGAGCCCTCGCTCTGACGGCGTAAGAGTAGTGAGGGTTTACCTGACGGAAGGTCATCTCGCGATCGGTGTCATTCCTAAGAACGAAGTGGTAGTGTGGGTAAGGACCAGTCCGAGGAGGTTATATTCGGAAGTATTCACCTGAAGGGAGTGACGGAACCGGCGAGGAGAAGGATGTGATGCTGGAGATCAGTTGTAGGTCAGTTGATGGACCAGGGAGGATTAGATGGCTGCGCACCTTCGCCTTATCCTCCTCCGGAAGAAGAGCAACGAATTTCTTCAACGTCCTACCCAAGTGTTTCTTCGCTGCGAGTCGTTCAGGATCCAAAATGTACCATCGAATCTTTGGGATGCGACTGACCTGGGTATGTCATAGTAGCGGAGGACAATAAGCAAAAAGCGCCCTGAAGCGCCAAGTCGGATTTCCCACATTTGCTCACTCATCCGCTTTTGGTAACCGCAGCTTGCACAGGAGGAAACCGCGGATGCTCTTCCGCCCATCTCCGATCCTCCACCGTTCTTCAACCTCCTGGATATCACGACAATCTCGCGACCCATACGTCAAAAAACGCGTCTTGGACTCAAACTTTTATCGTTCCCGCTCCGCATTCAAGCTCGTCGAGATCAATGAGAAATGGAACATCCTCACGCCGAACTTACGCGCAATAGTCGATTTGGGAGCCGCTCCGGGGGGTTGGAGCCAAGTGGTTTCTAGGACTTTGGGATGGGACAACGTGGATGGTGACCGTTGTAGTGCTGAAGGGGAAGAAGTGGCTAAAGATCCTTTGGCGATGTGGGAGGCGATCAAGGACTTGGACTTGGATCCCCCCACAAAGGAAACCTCTCGTCCGACAGAGTTCGGGATCAAGGAAAACACACACCCCACACCCGGTGTTATAGTAGCCGTGGACAGGCTTCCTATGAAACCCATGCCCGGGGTGCTCACCCTCCAAGCTGACTTCCTCCAACGCGCCACCACGAGCACAATAAAGCAAATGCTGACCACGCGGTTTAATCGTGACGGAAAAGCGGACCTGATCCTATCAGACATAGGCGCAAACCAGTCCGGTAATCGCATTCGCGACGTGGAACAAAGCCTGGAGATATGCCACGCGGTGTTCCAGTTCGCTAGGAAACATCTACGGAACGACTTCGACTTGGCGAAGGAGATGAAGAATCGTGAAGGCGTTCTATTGTACGTATTTTTTTTGTCCCGCCTCGCGTTCCCCGGGAAACCAGGAGCACTCAACCTCGTGTGTTTTTGTAGGCTGAAGCACTTTGCGCATCCGGATATTGATGAGTTCCGCAAGGAACATCTCAAACCTAACTTCCGCGAGGTCCATTACCTGAAGCCAGGTTCCAGTCGGTCCGAATCCAGCGAAGGATATTTTTTGTGTCGTGGTTGGCGTGGGGATAACAAATTTGGGCTTCTGTGAATCGTCCTTGGACGTGTCTTTCGGTTCCGGTCGCTACTCGGTTCAAACAAGCGGTAGTATGTGTGGTGCTTTGACCATCGGAAGAACTTCCGATAGAACGAGGGTCACGTTCTGGGACAACGCATTCTAGCATAGACAATTCGTATTAAGTAAGTAATGCGTAATCTACAACGCAAGGCCGAATTATTTCCAAGAGCCAAGAACCATCAAGCCGAAGAGAGCGCATGCAGGTTTCACAGGTTTCAGACCAGCCAAGACAGATATCAAACAAAGCGTGTTTGCGGTGCTCTCAGATTGACCTAGCTAAAGGCTCCAAGAGGCACAGACGAAGAGAGAGACAGGAAAAACACTACACGACACACAAAGCAAGTTATAAACACAAGGTAAGGCGATTCTCAGACGAAACACCAATAGTTACAAAGGTGGAGAGCGGAAGAGGAGCCCGAAAGTATAAACCCGAAAGTCAAGCCCTGAGGAGGAAAGCGGGATAGGGGTGAGTGCGCGAAGGAGCGTGCAAGTCCGATTAGGAACGAAGGTGAGTAATGTAAAAGTGAAATGTTGTGATGCGTGCGAGGACGTTTTGATGAGTGTAATGGCTACAAAAAAGATTAGAAGATTAGAAGATGCTACAGTGGGCGTTTGTAGAAAGGTCCGAAACGTTCGTCAGGAAGGTGACATGCGATGTATGCCTTCGTGTCTCGACTGGGGCAACCGGTTCTCAGAAACGGGAGTCGAGGTATTCGTGGGATCGTCGAAGGAGCATGAGAGGAGATCATGCCGTTTAGCAGCGGTCAATGCGCCAGTTGGCGGCGCTGCTGGCAGAAAGGGGCTTGGAAACGGGGGAGGAAGTGGGAGATTTGGACTTGACGGGACCAGCACCGAGCATAACACCGCCGGTGAGGACGGTCGTCTTTCCACCATCGTAGTTGGTCACCTGGTTCTTGGAGTTGTCAATGAAGACCTTGGCGGCACGGGCCCGTTCCCTACGAGACATCTTTGGCTCGGAAGAGTCGGAGGTGGTGAGGGAGTCGACACTCTCCGGGTAGGAGAAGACGGAGGAATCAGAGTAGGACGAGCATGAAGATGATCTAGAGTGGGTGGAAACGGGAGAGTCGTTGGAAGACCTGTCGATGGAGGAGAGAGAGTCAGCTGAGAGCGGGGATTGGACGGGGGGGAAGTTGGTCTTGATGGGGGTGATCCATGTTGGCTCTCGGACGTGATCGGCGAGGATAGCGAACAGTTCATTCTCTTCTCGAGAGTCATCTTCAAGCAACTGCTGAGCGAGGGTCTTGCTCTGAATAGACAAGGGGGCCATCGTGGGTTTCGTACGAGTCGTGGTAGAGGAAGCCTCTGACCAGACCGTGAGGCACTTTCCAACCTTGTTGCCTGCAACCCAGTTTCCAAACCGGACGGAAACGGAGCCGGGATCGACGAAGAGGTCGAATTCAACTCCGCCAAGGAGTTTGATCCACTGGGACCACTCGACGTTGGCAGATTCACATGCCTTGTGGATGGGTCGTGATGGGAGAGAAGCAGGGGAGAGGGTGAGACAACGACGACCAGAACCACGAAGAGGATCCTCTGGGCACCAAGTAGAGGAGTACTGGGCAGTGAGGTTGGCCTCGAGAGCGAGTTGAAGCTTGATGATCGTGGTGGCGGAGTACTGAACGATGAGGGGACGGGTGAGGTAGGCGATGGCGTGAGCGAGAGTGACGGCGATAGAAGAAGACATTTCGAAGAAGATTAGGAGGAGATGTAAGGGAGAGAGCGACAGGGGGTATGTGTGTGCGTGTGGGAGAGGTTATAAATCGCACAGCGATTGAAATGAAACTGATGATGATGATGATGATGAAGGTAAGCGAGAATTCGGATGAAAGGCGATGAGAAGAACCTTACCGAGAGAGAGAGAGAGAAAGGGAGAGAGAGCACTGAGGACCATTCCCTCGAGGTTCTGACGTGGTATTTAACCAACGAGCATCAATGGCAGGGGGAGAACAATAGCGGACAGTCCGAGTCCCATTGTCTATTGTCTTATCTCCCAAAAAAGGAAATTCCCGCCCATTCACGCGCGTGTATACTGCGAGGCTTTGAAGGAGAAAATCTTGTTAGTTATCTCATCCCTCTTTCTTCTATACCTCTTCTAACCACGGATTATGATCACTTTCAACCCACCTCTTGGCGAGACTACGATTCTGAACGTCCCATCTCACCCCGGCCATCTCACTTTCACCGCGACCCTAACGACCGGACTGCTCGACCCTCGTTCGACAATTCAGATTTGGTCAGATATCCCAGACAATAGCCAGCCTTCCATCAACCGAGAACAACAAGGCTGGTCCCCCCGCTCTTTCCAATTCCAAAAGAATGCTTCCGTCGTTTCTCTCTCCATTCCATTCCTCGATTTCATCCACCCCTCCCGCTCCCAGTTTTCATTCACCTATCGCATTCTTCATCCCGACGGCAGAGTGCAATGGCTTGGGGACTACGGGAAGAATGGTTCTCTCATTGTGAACAGATACGACGATAGACTCGTCCTTTTTGGCGACTGGTCTACCAACCACCTCGGCCATTCTTTTACCCCAAAGTCGGCCATCAAGTGCCCGCTCCAGGTCTTCCGTCTCTCAGACAAGTTACAATGGCGTTGTTGGGATCTCTCTAGCGGGTTCGGAAACCTTTTTCTCATAATTAATTCTTCCCGCCAAGCTCACCCCCGTCTCCAGCGCGCCGAGGCTATTGTCTGCTGATGATGGACCCTCCCACATTCGCTCCGCTCTCCTCATCCCCAGTCAATCGAAAGCGGCGATCATCCCACTCTCCCCTGTCTTGCTGACCTCCCGAGACGTGCAGGTAACCATCCACCCTGACGCTCGGTCCGTCTACATCACCTCCCCTTCGAGGGGCGGCCTATTGTCCCTCCAGACTCTCCCTCCCGACGACCTAATTACCTCTCTTACCGCCGCTCTTCCGTCAGTTATCCCCGTCCCCGGTCCCGATAACGATCACGCACACCTCCTTGCTAATCCCGACCGAGCGCCCGCACGCCTCTTTGTAATCCCTTTGTCCGCCGACTCTTCGGCTTCCTCTCCGTCTACATTCTCCCTGCCATTGTCCTCTATCATCTCTCACGTCCAATTCCTTTCCAACGCTTCTTCCTCTCACTTTTCTATCTCGAACCCTACACGTTTCATATCCACTTCTTCTGATCAGATCCAGTTCGTCGTGCCCGACTTTGGTGGTGCTCGTTTCTCCCTTTCACCGGTTTACGATCTCGTCAGACCCGACGGAGATGTCCGCCTCTCCCTGCATTCCGGGCACAATAGGATCACGAACCCCACCAGCCACAGTTTGCTCACCCCTCCTCCGTCCCCTCCGATGAATGCTACCGAGACTGAGACACAACCGCTGCATATCCCCGAGGACAATCATGAATTACCCGATCGGATTCCCGCAGTTCACGTTCACGATGTTGATGACCAAACGAGTCGACCGATCGAACCCGTCCTGACCTCTGGACAGTCTACCCCAAGTCCGGGCGCGCATGAGCAGTTGGGGTCCGGTCAGACCACTCCCAAACCCCGACCCGCTGGCAGTGATTCCAGAGACTCGGCTCCGAGCATAACCCGTCCGGTGAAGAAAGGCGTGATCAAGAAACTCGTCTATTTTGTGCTCCGCATCCTCGCCTTTTACACTCGCATCCTTTCCAGGATCTTTTTTGCCATTTTTGCTCGACTGTTTGTATTCAACGCCCCGAGGAGAGAACCTGTTGTTACTCCGAAAGTCGGGACTGTCGAGTTGGATGACGAGCAGGCAGAGATCAAGTCCACTTCCGTTTCTTCGGCCGTCCATACTCCCGCCTTGCTTACTCCCAGGGCTGGTACACCAAGGCATCAACGAAGTGGAGCGTCTACTCCGGTGCTCCGCAATGGCGCTGTCAATTCCGTCGGTCAGACCGTGCCGGGTGTCGCAGAAACCTTGGAGGCTGTCACCACAAAGATGGTCCCCGAATTAACAGCCAAGGTTGGGGAGGACGACGTTGGGGGTTCGTCTGTCCAAGAACCTGGTACTGACGTCGAGAACGAAAAGTCGGGCCACAGCGAACAGTGGGAGGTCATACATCGACCTGGGATCGTTTTTGAGCTCATCGGTCTCCCTTCTCCACCCGTCGCGACTGAGGAAGAGGCACCACCGAGAATCAAACAGATCCGACTGACCCTCGATGGAGCGGAGAGCGTGGTGAGAGGAATCAAGTACCAACTCGATGACGCCGAGGTCACCGATATAAAAGTTGAACCGTTGACTGGGACTGGGCAGGAGGGGTTGTGGACGGTTGAGGTTCCCAGGATGAGCAGGGATGTCATGACCCTCAGAATATCCTGAATTGGATGACACGCAGATATGGCCAGATTCCCATTCACGAATCCCCCATAGACGTTTTCATTCATCTGCTGTATTCCTGTCTGCATGTTTTCTCAATGTCATCATTTCCATGTCCTTCGTGTTGTATCTACCGCTCATTGTATTCTTATATCGCTAGGGTTGACTCCTAGCTTGGAATGTATTCACCCCTGTTGTCGAGTCCACAATGAAATCTCAAGAGAGTTGGATATAGACGATTCGTACGTTGTATCCGATATGGAGTTCTGAGCAACGATCGGAGTTGCGTCAGTAGTATCCGAACCCCGTGTAGTCCCCCTGCCTTCCTCGGGATTCCCCGGGTCGACTCGTGTCAAGCGTCCTCAACACAATGTCGTCCAAAATATCGTGAGGCAAATCGTATTCGTAACAACGTATTGCGACCGCGTACGCAACTGCTCCGCATGCATGCACGCGTCAGCGAGCGCCTCGACTTGCGAGTCGGTGTGCACCCACCATCCTCAATCTTGTGCAGCGATTCGACAGTGACCCGCTGCTTCTTCGCCAATTCCCTCGAGTGACGGGTGAGGGTCCCGAAGTCCGTCTTGCACTGGCGTACAAAGGTGCAAACGGCGTTTGCGGTAGCTCTGCCGCCTTTGCGCGGAATAGCGGTGATGGCGTAACGCATCAGTTCGCCCATGAGATCGGACACGCCTAACAGATATTCTTCGATCGGCAGAGGAAAATACTGAATTCAAAGAGAACACGCTTTTTTTGTCAGGAAAGATGAAAAGAGGGAGAAACAAAAAAAACCGTACGGGAGAACCTGATTTATCGGATAGACGATCTTGGACTTGTTCCCAGGTGACAAGGGAAGCGTTCGTCAAGTAATGTGCGAAACTGAGGGCTTCGATGTATTCCTGGAGGCCGGGAGATACCGCCCTTTGATACCTCCAGAACTTGTCTCCCTCCAAATCTGGTTTCATCGCGGCGAAGAGCTGTTCAATCTGGACGAGCTTTGGGCTTGCGATTTTTGCAACCTCTGGGCCGTTCTCGGTCCCCTCAGTCATTATACGGTGGAGGAGGAAGATGAGTTTTTTGGAGAGGCCGGTTATGTCTCGACTAGCCTTGATCAGTCTCTCTCTCGTGTCTTGGTGATTGTCGAGCTGGGATCTGAGTAGGTCGAATACAGATACAATTTCTTCTTTCGAGCGCAGACCGCTTCCCGTCGTGGTCATGATGGAGGGAGGGAAAAGCTGATGGGAACGCGAGTCGGTGAACCAATCGTTCGGGTTCATTTTGTCCCTCCGCCCCTTCAAAGCTCTACGCTTAACTTTACGCTTATCCCTCCTCCTCACGCTTAACTTCATGCCCTACGTTCCAAAGCCAGGATGTCCCATGTGCGGGATCGTCAACTCCGCATTCCACTCCCAAATAAACTCCCAGTCTTTCAATCCCACCGCTCAGCCAAATAAACCCGACATCCTCTGGAAGGACGACAACTTCACCGTCTACAGAGAGACCACGAACCCCGTTTCCAGCATCGCTCATATCATCATTGCATTCAAGTCCGTTTCCAAATCTCCACCCACCCCTGTTCGCAACTGATTTTTGTCCCGCTTTTTTTCTCTCTCTCTTTCCCCGTTGACAGCCTACATGTTCCGTCTATTTACCGCCTGGTAAGATATCACTCTCACAATGCCAAGGTTTTTGGCTGAGCAAACCACGAAAAGTCATCCACAGATCTCCCTCTCCTACTGAACATCAAAGAGCTCGCCGTCCGCTACCTCAATTATTTCTCTGCCACCACCGTCCCACGCACACCATCAGCACGTCAGCCGTTTCTCTCTGCAAACGGGCTAATGTCACCGACTTCCCCAACACATTCTCGCTCCATGTCCATTCCCGTTCTTCGGACTTCAACTCCAACCCCACCCGCAGAAACCTCCAAGTTCCGTATAGGTTTCATTACCCCTCCCTTCCGGGACCCGAAGATTCCCATTACGGATCACCTCCATGCCCACGCTTACGTAGAACCCGCCGACTTGATGGGTTGGTGGCGCTCCGTCGCTTACAGTCCCATCGCTTGGTACGCCATCGACGATCTGATTGCTGAAATTCGGTAATTCACACCCATCTCGCTTGATTACCACGCGTCTCATCTCTGTGAATTTGTAGGGAGGAGACCTCCAACAACAGGGTCAGGTCTTCGATGCCTAGGAACATCCTACGGCCAATCGATCACATCCCCACCGCTGGCGCACGAACTGGGCACGCCAACGGCGCAGAGACGACAGAGATCGGATTGAGTGCCTCTGACGCCAACCTAGAGGATGGTGAGGGCACCCTGTCACCCAACTTCTCCCCCGGATCGTCTCAGAGTCCATTCAACACGACCCCACTGAGCTACATGCCTGGCAGTCAAAACTCTCCGCCGAGCCCATCATCCCCCGTCTCACTGGTTCCACCTTCACAGATACCTGCGGCTTGGTTATGATATCACGTTCCTTTCTAGTGTTATTTTTTTGCACCTTCGCTTTGTCCATCCATCATACTTTCTTTCTACAACAACGTGCAGATGACCCACTTGCCGCGTTACGTAATGCTGTGTCGAAAGGGGACCCACACCCTTGTTTACATTTCTCACGATTTCCCATGTCTCTGCAATCATTCTAGACTGTGATCGTTGCATAAAGGGAAAGCATTTTATGGAAGGGAGCCAGGAGGCTTCATCATGCGTCTGGTGCCCCACGATCAGTAACGGTTAAATTCCCAAAACCCAAAGATGTATACTCACAGTAAGAAGACCCCGTCAGTAACGTCGACAGCGCCGAAAGCTGCTCTTCTGTGAACCGCTTAGAGTCCTCATGCCACGTATCTTGATGCGTTTTCTTGAAATTGCTCGCGCACTTCCTAACCGTAGTCGAGATCGGGACCTAACCACGTTTCAGAGATCAGCTGTTCACAACTGCTTCCGTTGAGGCGTACCGGATCATATGTGTGTTCAGCCAGCACGTTCGTCAACAGCTCCGGCATGAACTTTTCAACGGTGTATGGGTAACTGTCGATCAGAGCACATACGCCGAGGATAGCGGCGTGTCGTTGTCGAACAGCTAAATTGTATTTTACCGACTTGCGATCGGCCGGTATTGATGTCTTGCGGAGCAGCCGCAGGAAACGATCCTAAATCATCTCGCCGATCAGTTCACCATTCCAGAATCAACAAGCCAGCGGTCCTGCCGCACCTTGAGCGCCAGGATGCTCCTGCGGGGTGACAATCGAAGAATACCAGATAGTGTGCTGTAAACCCGGTCAAAAGGTGCCAAACCAGGCATGAAGGCGTAGTGCGTACGTGGCTGCTTTCTCCCTGACCTCGACCACTTCGTCATCGAGGCAACGGCACACGACCTATTAAAGTACTGATGAGCGAGACACCACAGTGAGCAATCACAATTACCCATACCTCGACGATCTCCACGATCTTTCCTTCGCTGATAAGGGGCACCTGTCGGAAGTAAAATACTGGTATGCTGTTCAGCTTCTCTTCAACACGTGCTAAGAACTTCATCAGCTCACCTTGTAATAACGGGAGAACCTTCAACCTGACTCTCCAAGACTGCAACAGGGGTGAGACTTGTCCGTAAAACGTCGACTGGAACGTACAGGAGATGTCTGGATCGTTCCGAAGATTGAATCAAGCATCGGCGAGATTAGCGACCGCGGGGGTGTCACACCACACATCCTGACCAGGAGCAGATCCGCACGACCGGCCAGTTCGTTGTTGTCATTGACTAGAAATTCTTGGTTTAAACACCAAATCGTGCTTTGGAAATCTCAAAACAGTCCGCACCTTCTGAGAAACGGAAGATCTCGGGCTGTGAAATCATTCAGCAAAGGTAGATCCAGTTCTTACGGGCGTACGAACCATCAACGGAAGAACGTAATCAAAAGTTGACGTGGCGTTGGTATCGTGCAAGAGCTGGAAAAGCCACTTGCAAACCATCACACCAACACTTCGAGGGCATCAGTTTGGCCACAAATCAACCACACACGTGTACGAACCGATCGTAGGTTGACTGGAACGCTCGTGCCCCAGGTAGTCTCTCTTCCCTCCACACCTTGAACTTGGACACCAACTCCTCGACCCTTCCTTGGTGGTACGTTCCGCGGATCGACATGATATCGTAGTCGAAGGGAAGTATCCTACATTCCCTCACGAACGCTTCAGCGGTTGGAACGGATGGTTTTGGTCGGCGCTGATACCCCCCATTAAGCCAGAAGAATCACGGTGACTGACGACTCACCTTCGCTTTCTCCGCAACAGCCAACATCTCCCCGATGTACGATCGTACTTCGTCATGCTCGCATCCGATCTCTGGCCAAGCCCGTACAATCATATCGTCCGCCCATGGCTCAAATCTCCAGCCAAGCTCCTCGTAGAATGCCCGGTAGAAACAAAGTACTTGCGAGATGGCAAACGTCGACTCCCCGTTGAAATCAACCGAGTTGAATTCATCTACGAGTTGGTCCACTATTGGCTGTGCCCTCCTTGGGTCCCGGTGGTAAAACATATACTGAAGGAAATCCTTGAGAAATCGCAATCGGGTCAAACTAACATCCATCCTAACCTCGAGGAAAGACGTCCAAACAGCCAGTGTATCCGTCTTGATGTTTTGGTTGAAGATCTTGTTTATGTTTGGTGTGAACCAGTCCCATATCTTCGTTTGCCCCTCAACGGACCAGTGCTTGGAAGCTTGGAAAGTTACGTAGATCGTAAAAAGAAGAAAAAACGTTATGAAATAGAACGAATGCTTACCACTCAGCATCCCTGCAAGCAGCTCCGCGGCCCCCCGTTGTTTGTCCTTGTCGGCGGCGGTGATGTAATCTTCTATTACGGCCTTGTAGACATCAAAGGGATCATCTCCAAGCAATTGGACTGGGAAAACGTTCAGCGGGGTCTCCGGTGGGTTTTCCGAGGCTTACAAAGTGATTTGACTGTGGAAATGTTGTCTTGGGCGAGTTGGGATGACTGGTTTTCCGAGGTATAATGAACAGCGAGCTTCTCCCAGAACTTCTTACTCCGCACCACCCCCCGAACGGCAGAAAGCGCGGCCTGAGAGCCCTCATCCCACCTCTCGAACGCTGGTTCCTTTAGGTCAGCACCATGATAGACCCCGATGGTCCTATCCCAAGCGAGCCATCCGGACAAGGTTCTCTCGAAATAAATTCTAAGGAACTCGTGATCAGAGCTATTGACGCTGCCGTGATGTAATTGGGCTCACGGAATTCCGGACGCGTTTTTCAAATCAATAGGCGTTTTCAGTTCCGCCAAATGTTTAGATGTGAACGAGTGGGAGGGGTTGTCTATTTCAAAGGATTTTTTCAGAGGGTTGTGATTTCGTTCCAGTACAAGATCGATGGGGTCCGTGGTCGTGGTGCGCAGTTTGATGAATCGCAGGGTCTTCATGACAGCTCTTTGAGAATACTACGAAATATGAGTAACTCCCCACGAAGACCACACCAAAACTTACGTATCGCTAAGTGCAAAGCGATTATGTATCAGTATCACATCTCAATTACCGACTGAAGGGAAACGTACAATGGACGGATGGTCGTCGCACGTCTTTTCGACAAAGAATTTGAAATGCGGAGCCGAGATCGATTCATCCTTCCTTATCAACGTACGCAAGCAGCGCACTGCAACGATGTTGTACCGCCAGTGCGTCTTACTGGACTCTGCGATATCCAGAAGCATACGGACCTAGACACGATTACTATTGGGATTCTCTGGGACCAGTCTTCACGTACCAATTCCTGATTCGCGGCGTTCATGAGTTTGACCCGCTCTACCCTCTTCTGCCGACAATGGACAACGACTTGAGTATCTTCCGTGATGGGGATTGTTTTCTTGAGCTCCGCAGTAGCGCGGTCCAGTTCAGGAGAGTGGATGTCATAAATAGCATAGCAAGGTTCGATGAAGCTATTTAGACCTTTGGATACAATCAGTTACCAGCATAGCATCAGGGAAGAGGTGGAATTGTTTACAATTTTCTGCCATCGCGCTGACGCATTCCTGGATGGAAGGCTGAAAACAATCAATCAACGTCGCTCAAGAATTCGAGAGTGGTGATAAAGTACCTTCTCGTTGTGTTGACAGCCGAACAAATGCTTGGCGAGTTCTGGCGCGAGTGTCGGTTCTACGGAACGGAGTTAATTGTCGTAAAGTAACCGGTCGCTTGCTTATCATACCAGAGATGGCGTACTTTGCTGTGGTTGAGTGGGGTAAGACAACGTATGCATAAACTCGAAAAATGTCATACCAAACACGGGCACGTTAAGGGTCCACAATGCGCCTTTCATCCTGTCGTCTTCTGTACCGGGTTCGAGGGCTTTATAGAACTTAGGAAGGCAACGTCGCCTAACTCCGTCAAAACTCTAAAGTTGAAATTAACATCAGAACCAGGAGCAAACGGTTTCGCGGGCGTACTGAAGACAATGCTTCCAGCGTCGTCTGACTGGATTCCCGGACTGAATGGAATTTGATGCGCTTGGGTGAGAACCGGGGTCGTAAACCTCACTCGTGTTCGTTCTTACCACTCGGGTAGTGCCACATCGACCACTCGGCCAAGTCGTCGATCAAGACATCCTCCAGCGGTCCGCGCCGCCTTTCGATCGCGCTCCACCTGAGTCGAGCCGAATGGTAGAGCCTAGCTCGCCTAACATAGACGGCCCTCGGCCACACTTTCTGACCAGCATACTGCCGAGCAATGCTCATCTCACCAGTGTACCTCTCTTGTTGAAGGTAATAGCTAGGACATCCGTTAGAATGATCCTCACCAAATTTCCGTCGCTCACTTGTCCCTGCTGTCGCCATACTCCAACATGTAGGTTCTGATGGACCGAACTAGCGCATGCACAGCATCGAGCGTATTCTCTTCCCCTTGTTGGCGTAGAGAAACAGAAGATTTGTGCAAAAGTTCACCAAACCGTTGGTGAAGGCGGGTCATATACTGGTGTCGGGGGTCTGACGGATCATTCAATGGGTAACCGGCACTGAGGGGTTCGATGGAAGCGATCATCTCGGGAATTTCGTTCCTATGGAGAAGTCAGCAGCGATGTCAACAAGCAGGGAGGAGAGACCCACAAAATATCGCTTGTAGCTACTCCTGCCTTGATATCGGCTTCCGACATGGTTTCCTTAGCGAGAGTGGGAGTCCCAGCAAAAGCGTTGCGAACAAAACTCAGGTATCTGAAACAACGTGGGAACGAGATCAACGCAGAATTCCGTAATACTCACCGACAAAAGTCATTCCTCCACACTGCGTCCCTCGTCACCCCTTCTAGGAGATCAGCTCAATGATGTACATGAGTAGAAATGAGGGACATGCCATCTTCCAGTAAAGCTTCCAGCATTCCCAACGTTGGTTCGACAATGTCCCTGAAAACTTCAAGGATAAACTCGATTTCTTCCTCATTTGGAACGTGCCACGACATCTGGGGGAACATCAGAGAAACGAGGATACCTGTTCAAGGACTTTTGTACCTTGATCTCGTCAGGTCGATACAACTTTCCCCAGTGTTGATGGTGGTCCGTGTGAAATTCTGCTCAAGATTGAAGCATCCCACAAAATGACGGGGAAATTTGCTACAGACCTTCACTGTTCCACTCCTCCAGGTTAACAAATCTGTTCTCCAAGGGATAGGTATGCGACAGGGTGAGGAGCATGCTGGATAGGAGCTTCCCGCTCCATGCATAGCCACGTTTTGAAAATGTCCTGTCCCTGAGCAACCGAAGGAGAGACAACAAGTCTTTCTTGTACTTGAGAAGCTACAAGTCTGTCAGTAACATCGTAGGGAATGAATACAGGCGCAGATTCTACCTCTTTGCCGTCGCTGGTAATTAATAGTGTCAATTTCAAGTCACAAGAAGGTACGTGCTCCAGTTGCGACTCACTTATAGACTGCGCCTCTCAGGATGGCAAGGTCTGATAACAAACATTCAGCTCCACAGAAAAACTTGGATTGATAAAAAAACTCACTCCAATGTAGCGTCGCGTCAGAAGGTAACGGAGCGGAAGACGTCGTGGTGGTCCGGAGTGAACTCGCACCGTTATCGAGTTCTGTCCTGATATTCTTTTCGCAAAAATAGAAGAACTTGGCCAGTGTCTTCTCCGGGTTTGCATTCGCAACGCATTCAACGAGTTGATGAATAGCGCGGACAGCATTTAACCGCACGTTGTTGCTCGCATAGTCGAAGATCATCTTGAGGACCATGTCGAAAAGGCTATCTGAAAGGTGGACACAGATCTGGCTACAAGCACCGGAGACTGCATCGATCACTTGGACTGAAGAACCGACTTCAACTGGATGTTGTATGAAAGCAGAATGTGACACCTACCCTCAGTGGCACCGTCCGCATTGCCGCTCGAATCCTCATCGGGTAAGTTCTCCAACAAGAGGATAACGCGCCGGATGAAGTTTTCGATCCAGTCTGGGAGGTCACCGGTTGAATCTTTTAATAGCGCGTCTTCGTCTTGTTTAGAGAAGGTGCCTTCCACCCCGGATTCGACACCGGCAGGGTACCTTTCAGTGATGAAAGCGTTCCCATTGATGCCCATCTCGTCTCGCGCTGGGCTGCCAGCGTGATCGCTCGTCTTGGCGTCGGATTCTGTAGTCAGGTTGCCTAGTTTTATGTACTGCGAAACTTCACTGAGGAATGCGGTCGTGCAAAGCTGGAGGGAGAATTAGTTTCGGTGAGGAGACACTGGGAGTCACCCCTACCGTCTTCAATGGGTCATTCTAAAGGAGAGCTTGAGTAACGGGCGCGAGCAAAGGCACAGAGAGAGAGAGACGTACCAGATCTATACCAGGTATTAGTAGTTGTAGGATAGGGATTAGGTGTTTCGCTCCGGGATAGTATACCTCGCGCGAGACGATCGCGGGTGCAACAGCGCCTAGGGCTTTGATGACCGCGATCGTCCTTTGAGTCTGAATAAACAAGGTAAGAGAAGTGTGTGTGGGAGGAAGGCGGAGCGCAACCTCTACTAAGGCTTCCAAGGAAGGGACTGCGCGTTCCAAAACCGAGTGAAGAATAAGGTCTGGTTCCATGACACTCATTGACTTGAGACCACTCTGGATGTTCGTAACGGTTGTTGAATCTTGAGAGAACATTGCAAGCAGAGCGACCGTTCGTAGGCATTTGACTAGTTCACGTTTCATCTCCCTGGTCAACCGACGATGCTAGCCATGGGTTATTTCAGTGAGCTCCTTGGGACGTCGGAGAATGTGTTCACCATCGGGGTCTTGCAATCCGGTCGTATCTCCTCATGCCACCCTATATCAAAGCGGATGTAAATGATCTTGGGTGCTAGTTTCTATTTTTGGTACGCACGCTTATTGAAGTCATACACAATGTACTTGATGAATGCACTCAGCTTTTCAACGGTGGATCAGTATGTGGACGGGACGCTTCCAATGGAGAAAACCTTACATCGGCGGTCCAAGCCCCTGAATTGGATGGGTGGAAGAAACTTTCCACAGTTGCAATTAGTTTGGCAAGACTGTCCAACGCTCTTGAGCCAGCAAGATACGTCTTCATCTTTCCGTGTCCACCTTTGCCCAACGGAGCAGAGAGGTAATCCCCAATTGCGCCCTTCCGGGTGTCGTGAGGTATGGGGGTGTTCATTCCAGATTGGAATGGTGTCAGCGCTGGTGTTGGAGCATTAGAACCCGGTGTTGGAATACTATCCGGTGCCATGGAGTAAACGATGATTCGCGCGAGGGATGCTGGTGAATGGTCAACTTCGGACATGACACACGCCAAGGGAAGACTCACATATTCGCCAGCTTGGCTTCGGCAGTCTGTCTACCTCGAAGGTTGCCTGGGTATCTGCAGAAGAACCTGTGTGAAGCGACCCCGAGTCGGCCAATTGGATCTCTGTAGCGGGGGATAATCAGTCGACGAACTTTTCGGTGTCAGTGAACTGACCCATGGAGGCCAAACATTTGGTCATGAGGAAACCCCAGTCATATTCGGTGAATATTCCAACATCCTTGTAAAGGCCACCCCAATAGGTGCCGTTGAACTGCAGGTCCTCATTCTGCCATTGCGGTCTACCTTCATCGCCCGAGACGGCATCATCGGGTAGATCCTTGATCTTGCGTGGGTCACTTGCTGTGGGGTCTACGTGCATCTCCGCCAGGCGGGCGAGGAACTGAAGCATACGCTCATCGTACATATAGGAATTTACTGATTCCCATATTCGGAATAACATTGGGAGATAGGATTGAGGGTGCGACAGAGGGAGGAAGGTTAGCATGTAATATTGTGACGCTAGAATACTCTGGGTGTGTGTAAGGAATGGGTACTCGAGAATATGGGAGGTGGACATACATTCAACTCAGTCCCGTTCACCCGTGGGACGAATGTGGACAACATTTCTTCGATGGCGGCGGGGTGGAAAAACCTCCGGACGTTATCGGCGATAAACCCCATATACCACGATATTTGGCTACAATACACGCGGTTGGACCCAGGCACGCTTATGAAAATGGGACAACACACCTGATTTCAAACTGCCGCCGGCTGAGGAAGAGATCGTTGTCAAGAATAATGAATAGAGGCTTCCACGGAAGCCTGAGGTCTTCGATAGTCAATTTCTTCTTGGACCTTGTCAGGGCGTGAAGGCCGTCTGACACCGTGGCCACGATATGTGTCGGCATCCCGGGAAGGGTGGCGAGATGGAAGTATATACGAATCAGATGGATCCTCTTCTCCTTGAGAATTGGATACTTGAGCATCAACCAACTTTGGGCTGACGTTAACTGGCAAGTCCGAGGGGCGAGAACAAGGCGCGTACTAAGTGAGCATACTGTCCCACTGAGCGAATCCTGGGTCGAAATCTTTGGCCTCGATACACTGGCACAACCGGAGGCAGATGAAGTCAAACATCTGCTGCATCCTGGAGTTGCACTCGATTGAGTATGGGAGAGATTCGGCATAGTTCTTGAGTTTCTCGAGGTAGCGATCAGGTGGGACTTTCGAGGAATTATTATGATTGAGTTGGTTAGGAAGACCGTTCGGCCCACGGTCACGGATGGAGAGGTTAGAAAGGAGTTTCACGTCCATTTGTGCGTCGTAAGGGAGAGGGAGGATGTGGGAGAGGATGAAAAGTTGTTAAGACAACGGTCCGAAGGTGTGGAAATGGATCACTAACTCGCCGCCACAAGAAGCCCCGGCCAACACTGAACGATGAACACTGAGTACATAGCAACTTTAAGAATATCCAGCCGCAACGTCCTCCAACTCGGCTATCGCACGCTCTCGAACCATTTCCCATACCCCGTCTCTTTGCGCTCGGACGGTTCCAAGCCCTTCGCGTATCTCCTCAAGACGCTCGACATATTCCCGACCATCATCCTGCAGCTCTCGGAGGGACGCCAGGGATTTTTCCAGGTTCTCTTGCTGCATCTCCGGGTCAGAGAAGTGGGATGAGGGTATAGCGCCATTGGTATATGGCTTTAGGAACAATTTGTGGACAGGGGGTGTCAAATCCGGCAGACGCGGTTCGTTACGCTCTCTGCCATGACCTTCCTCTTCGTCCTCGTCCTCTCGTTTAGTCTGTATCGGAACGTCGTTCCATTTCACATCAGGGTCTTCGCTCATCACTTGCCAAAGCTTTCCCAATGCACGTCGCATTGCGGCTTCCCCCTCGATAAGGCCATTGGTCGCACGTTCAAGGTCGTTGAGGAGATCGGATCGGAACGAGTGAGTGACGGCCTGATCGAGGACAAAGGAGGAATAGCTGAGATGTTGGGTGGCTGGCGGAGGGTATGGCGCTGAGGCGGGGGGAGATGGGGAGCGCAAGTGGGGTAGTTTTGGTGTTAATGGACGCGATATCTCCGGTGGTGCCACCAATTTCATCCGTTTCCTCGCCTGGTCTTCGTACTGCGAGTGTTTTTCAATGTCAGTCTGGGATTTGGACATCGAGTGATATCAGGCGGAACACACGCACCCCCCAATCTTCGTGGCCAGGACCCCAGGCGGCTAGTTTACCCGTCCGAACCCATCTCGACCCTTTCGCTTTCTTCTTGCCCCAATTTCCACGCGAGATCCCATAGTTCATTAAATCCTCATCCGAGTCGTGACCTTGCGAAGGAAAGTACCAGTTGTTGTTGTCGTGGGATGGCAGAAGCAAGAGACTATGGAAACATGAACGAATGCACACATGACCAGACAAAAGAGACCAACCTGGATTCATCTGGGGCACGCTTTGAGGCCGTGGATCTCAACGGCGGGCGGGTGGACGAAGAGGCAACCTGGTTTTGTTCGGATGCCATGGCGGATGTGGCGGGGCGACTTGAATTTCGATCGACTGCCAGAACGCGTTCGCTAAGCAATCCCACACTTCCACCGTAGCCACCGTCTGCCTCACCTTTGGACGTGACCAATCGCTCCCCAGATATCGCGCTTGGCCGTGATTCCACAATGATATCCCAGGACAACGCTGCGGTCGAATCCGATGGTTCGTCCAAAAAGCGCGTGGTAAGTCCATCAAGCCACCCTCCCGAAACTGGCTGACGGCCTAATCTCTCGATAGTGTTACTTCTTTGACTCAGATATCTCCGGATTCCATTATGGTCCGGGTCACCCGTCCGTGTTCATAATTTTCCTGGCTTTGATCCTCGCGATGAATCGGCTTTTGAAGGATGAAACCAACTCGGATACGTATGTGCCATTCGTTGGTAATGAACTACGGTTTATACAAGAGGATGGAGATATTCGTGCGCATCCACAGCCAGCTTGTTTGAGATCACCTTCTGACGCTCTAGACCAGCGAGCCAAACCTGCCACGAAAAGGGAGATGACCCAGTTCCACTCCGATGAATACGTAGAGTTCCTCGCCCGTGTAACCCCCGGGAACATGAACTCTTACATCAAAGAGCAACACAAATGTGCGCGCTGTGGGTTACTCTATCTGTTCTCACTGACGACTCGTGCTCCAGGTAATGTTGGTGATGACTGCCCCGTCTTCGACGGGTTGTTCGAATTTTGTTCGATATCTGCCGGTGGTTCTATGGGTATGTTTTCCCCAACCAAGCACGAGGAACTCATTGTGGCTGAGCGTCATTCCTCCACAGAGGGTGCTGCCCGACTGAGCCGGGACAAATGTGACATCGCTATCAATTGGGCTGGTGGTTTACACCACGCGAAGAAGAGTGAAGCCAGTGGGTTTTGTTACGTGAATGGTACGGCACTCGACCCGACGCATGAAACATCTTCTCATTCTCGACAATACAGACATAGTACTTGGAATTCTCGAACTGTTGAGGTGAGGACTGTTCGTGCCGTGAGAGGAGCTCGATTTAATGGTTGCGTTAGGTACCACAATCGCGTACTGTATATCGACATCGATGTGCACCACGGTGACGGCGTCGAAGAAGCATTCTATACCACGGACAGGGTAATGACGGTTAGCTTTCACAAGTATGGAGAGTTCTTCCCTGGAACAGGAGAGCTCAGGGTAAGCGATCACGCCATATTCTATGCACGGGTCTCTGACGAAATCTGATTCAGGACATCGGTATTGGAAAGGGAAAATACTATGCTTTAAACTTTCCGCTCAGGGACGGGATGTCTGACGAAAACTATAAAGGTGTTTTCGAGCCCGTACGAAATTTCCTTCCCACCAAAACTGCATCTAAATTTGAAACGCTAGGTCATCCAAGAAGTCATTAACACGTTCGACCCCAATGTTATTGTACTACAGTGCGGAACCGACTCGTTGTCCGGTGACAAGCTTGGAAGTTTGAACCTTTCGATGCGAGGTGCTTGTTCTGCATCCATATCTCGCTCCAATCCCCCTAACGAATACGTAGGTCACGCCAATTGCGTGAGGTTTGTGAAGTCATTCAACAGGCCATTGCTCATGCTCGGTGGTGGTGGTTACACCATGCGAAACGTGAGCCGGGCATGGGCATACGAAACAGGTGTTGCGACAGGTGTGGAGCTGGGTCCACGTGAGTCCATCGAACTTGTTACCTATACCTCGTCGTTTATGCTCTAACGAACAGAAATACCTGTGAATGAGTATTACGAGTACTTCGGCCCTGATTATGAGCTGGACGTTAAATGCTCGAACATGGAGGATCTTAATACTCCTGGATATCTGGAACGGATCAAGAACATCGCTTTTGAGCACCTACGCCACGTTGGCGGGCCTCCGAGCGTTCAGATGCAAGGTATGTCGTTCGCTCGTTTCTCGTCCCGTCTCGTTTGTACCTGACAGTGTTTTAGACATTCCTCACCTACCGATTGATGACTTGATGGATGACCTGAACCAAGACGAAGACACGAACGACCCTGACGATCGTAGAAACCAACGTCTGCTAGATTCCCGAGTCCAAGCTGACGGCGAACTCTCGGATTCAGATGACGAGGGTGAAGGAGGACGGAAGAATCAACATTCACATAAGGATGACGACGAGTTGGTACCCGCAAGGAAGTTCATCACATCAACGGGGATAATGAATCCTGGTGCTTCTGCTGCGTCGCATGGAGCTGGCCCCAGTGCTCATCCCCCGACTTCCATCCCTACCGCCTTGGTCACGGCAGACGAGATGGACGTAGATGATGTCCCCACCAAAGAGCCCTTGACAGAGGAACCCAGGTTAGCAGATACAACAGAGAAAGAGGATCGGCTTCAACCAACGGCCGAGAGCACTGTAGAGGGGAAATCGGCGCCAGCACCCGCACCCCCAACAGACAATCCGCCTGTCCAGGATAAACCAATGGAGGATGCCGGTCAGGACACCGCCTCTGTTGTCGAAACCGCTCCCCCTGTCACATAGTTCCCTTTATCAGTGGGTGGCTGTCTGTAACACCAGAAATACACATATCCGTTCCAGTGGGGTTCCATTAGCCGAGGTTCACTCCTCAATACCTGAGGCGCTCCCTACGTTGTAGGCCGATGAAATCGAAAACCCAAGCATCTTGTGGGCTCGAGGTAGGCGAGGCTGCGATTCCTCCCACCCCGATAATTTGGAAGGTTGGCCGACTTTTGAGCGAAACAGCCATAGACGGTCGTGATTAGATATGCGGTTTGGGGAAAATATCCACGGCCCGACGCAACAGACGGGGTCCTGACAATCTGCTTGGAGGACTCTGGATATTTGTCTAGACTTGTGTGTACACGGTGTAGCCTTGCGGATGGTCACCCAACATTTCGGTTGTGTAATGTAGTGACTCAGATTGGTGCTTGAGGCTGCATGACTCAAGAGGGGCAACCCCGCGTGACAGGCGTGACCACCGCGACCTCAGACGCGGACACTCATTAATGGATAGGCCGTCGACGCCTCCGCCCGCGAATGCCTCTCGTGCGCAGGATACCCTTTTAACACCCGAACGGGTGAGACAGATTGAAATCAACCGGCTACGGGCGAAAGCGAAGCAGCGTCAACGGGAGGAGACTGAGGCTTCGACATCTTCATCTACGAACGCGTATCGCAAGAGACCTCTCTCGAATAACGCTATAACAAAGTCCCCTACAACCCCAGGAAAGCAGAAGCCTCTCGCTCGGGACGCTAGGCTGGGCAAATACTTTGATTATGACCTCTCAAAGATGGTGAACACTAAGGGAGGGTACTTGGTTGAGGATGGCAAAGAAGTGGACGAGACGATGATAGCAAAGGAGAAGCAGCGAGAGAGGGAACGGGCGAAACACAACTTGGAACCTCGTACGTCTCCACCTCTGTATCTCATCCCTGGAATACGCTGAAGTTTCGAAAGAAATATCACTGGATCCGAAGATGAACCCGAAGTGTAAGGAGTGCCGGTCGATTGACATTGACCATGACTTCAAGAAGACGTTTGGTTGTCACGTCTGCAACAAATGCAAGAACAACTTCCCCGAGAAGTACAGTCTGCTGACAAAGACTGAATGCAAAGAGGTGTGTTCCAGTGTGGTTTGATCTCTCGAGCGGCCCAACGATATTTCCACAGGATTACCTATTGACAGACTGTATGTGTCCATTCCGCCTGTTGCCGCGCACGAAGGTCTACCACACCCAACAGCGGAGCTTCGTGATCAAGAAGCATTGCCTCATCTCTTGAAAGCGAATCCCCACAAGTCCACGTTCGCAAACATGATGTTGTACGTGCGATATCAAGTGGAGGCGTTCGCGTGGAAGAAGTGGGGTTCGCCGGAAGCGCTTGACGCAGAGTACGAACGTCGGACAGCGATAAAGAAGAAGACCAAAAACCGAAAGTTCGAAGAGAGCCTGAGGGACCTCCGGAAACGAACAAGGGAAACCATCTGGCAAAAACGCCAAGATGCAGAACACAAACATGTGTACGGGCCGGTGGAGAATGGGAGTCAGGTTTGCCATACATGTGGTTTCACAATCGAGGTAGAGGAATTTTGACTCGAGCGTATTCTTTTGCGCAGTGGGTGATATGATCCATACCGTAATTCTGTGTCGCCCATAATCTGCAAGTTTCTGAGCGCGCGTTCGAAGGGATGGGCCGATTACCCCGCGCACGGCGCTGTGTACGATACGTCTCAGTACTGCCGACAGAATTGAAATCGATATGTACTGAGGTGCGCCGGGACGCAGTTTCAGGAGTGAAATCACCGGGGTGGAATGCCTCGCACACCGCTCATGGGCGTTTCGCCTGTGCCTAGCGGGGATGATTGACTCGATCATTCCGCCCTCACTTTCCGCCATCGGATGATCTCAAAGTGACTAGCTGGTAACATGGGGAGTCGAGACTTGTTACCTAGGTCACGAACTGTCGATTGTCACCAGCGTGCCCTGGAGCATAAATACGTCAATCGCGCCCTGCCTGTCTCCCAGGGCTTCCCCACATCCGTGATATGCCACCTCAGACTCCCGAAGCACAAGCCTTCATCTCCCGCATCGCCGTCCTCCCAAAGGACGTCCCCGTCTCCCTCGATGAGGCACTCCAGCCCTCTCTCGATGACGAAGCCGACCTTCGTCGTCTCTTTGCCACAGATACCAAAAATCCGCGCCTGAGCAATCCCCACGTCGGATTGGTCGACGTGTTCGATGCCCCTGAAGACATCAGGACTACCAGAGCGAGGGTCATCCAGAACGAGTTTGATCTTTCCGAAAAGTATCTCATGCCCCTCACTGAGGCCGGAAGGCGAAAAGAGGGCACCCCCTCGACCGTCTCCAGCCTAGAGGAGTTCAACCAGAACTGGTCCATCTTCTCCGAAGGCTCACTGTCACTCCTCGACTGGAATAACGTCGTCGCCGCTGGTGGATCTGTTTTGGCCTGTCTTCTACCAGTTCCCGACGCCAACAAAGCTTCTAAGAGGACCCTTCGCAAATACTTTCACAGCACCGCCTTCCCAACCTCTGACATTGACCTCTTCTTGTATGGATTGACCCCGGAGCAAGCAGAGGCCAAGATCATCGCGATCTTCCAAGGTTTGAGCTTGATCGGCTCGCTTCAGCTCCATCTTTCTCACCGTATCACCATCAGCTGTCAGGGATGCTATTCCCTGGGACTTTACTTGTGTCCGAACCAAGCATTCCATTTCAATTCACTGCGAGTATTTCTGGCCTCGTCAAAACTACGAAGACTGACCAACCGAATAGCCCAATACCCTTATCGTTGTGTCCAAATTGTACTCCGCCTTTATTCCTCTCCCTCTGAAATCCTCACCGGGTTTGATGTCGATGCCCCTTGCTGCGCCTTTGACGGAACGCGGGTTTGGGCCAATCCTCGGTCAATCGTCTCTATGATGAGGCAGGCCAACACCGTGGATATCACCCGGAGGTCCCCATCTTATGAAGTTCGGTTATCCAAGTATTCTTTCAGGGACTTCGAGGTCTACGTGCCCAACCTGAAGCGCGAGGAGATCGATCCAACTGTAATTATTTCCTTCATCTATCGTCCTCGTCTCTGATGCCCCAATAAGATCTACGAACGTTCGATCGCTCGCGTCGAGGGTCTTGCCCGACTTATCGTCTTGGAACGTCTCTATGATCCTCGTACCCGTGATGCGTACCTCAACACACGGAGGAGAATTCGCAACAGACCTGAGTTATACGTATCTTATTTTGGAAAGAAGACGTATAAGGGTGATCTGAAAACGAACGGTCCGGAAGACATGCTCCAAGCCAGCTCTTATGACGTTGTCTCTCTCCACATTCCCTATGGCCCTGGGTGGCACGCAAGGAGGATCGAAAAGTTGGTCTACCAGACGGTGCGTGGCTCTTAACTGCGCCAAGGTTTCCTTCCTTATGTGGCTTTAGGATCTTGGCATGAACTGTAAGCGGCCGCCGATATTTCCTGGATTCTTCGGTTTCTTTATATCTCACATCCATGCTAGCACCATTCAATCCGAAAAACAAGGATAGGCGGCTTCACCGTCACCCCGCGTTCTTCGGAGACATACAAGAATGCATGGAGGATTGTTGCGAGGTATAAACAAACCCTCGCTCCCTGTATTCGCCGCCTAAGCCATCCACAGTACTGTCCAGAACCAAAGAACGATGAAGAGAAAAGGCTCCGGGAAGAGGAGGACGACAAGTATGTCCGTGGTAGGATCCAGTGCGCCCCAATTTCTTCATAGTTTTCGACCAAGGTTTAATCGCAAATAGGTTCATCCAAGAGGATCCTGGTCGCCAAAGCATCTCTGGGAGCTTCAATCCGATCGACGACGGCGAATGGACTGAACAGGCCTACATCGGAAAAGCAGAGAAGCTTTGCAAAGCCATCATCTCCTTCGACCGCGTTACCGTACTCCGGATGATCAAGGAGGAAGTGGATGTTAATCGACGCGACCACGTCGGAAGGACCCCACTCCATCTCACCATCCTCACCGGTGCCTCGGAGATCGCTTGCGACCTCATCGATGCAGGAGCAAGGATGATGGCCAGGTTGGTAGACGGTCGTACCGCTTTGCATCTCGCCGCTCAACTCGGCCTTGGACGCGTCATCGAAAAACTCCTTGAGAGGAGTAAACTAAACAAGGAAAAGGCGGAGGAAGAGGAAGCTGCCAAGGAAGCTGAAGAAGGCCAGACTGCGACCGAAGAAGACGATCCCATGGATGGCACCAGTAAAGATAAAGAGGAGGACGCCAAATCGGAGGACATTGTAGACGATGATGATGAGGACCAGGATGAAGAGGGTGATGACGACGACTACGATGTCATCAACCGAGAAGAAGCGAACGAAGGTGCTGGCGCCGACGCAAACATTCCCGAGGATGATGAAGATGAGCCGGACATTCTCGATGTCAACATTCCGGATTGGGACTGTGGTTTCACTCCCCTCGGCTACGCTATCGTCAATGGTCATCTGGACGTCGTCGATCAACTCCTTGTTGCAGAATCCGATCCTCTCCAGCCAGTCAAATCCAACTCCCACAACATCCCCACCGCCCACCCTCTTTCCCTAACGGTCCTCACTGAAGATGAAGATATCGCGTGCAAGATTGTGGAAAGATTGATCCAAGCTGGTGCAGTGTCTTCAACCGCCAATAGAGAATTGATGTCTGTCTTCCTAAGGATCGTCATCGCTGAGAAGCCCAAGCTCCTGTCCACCTTGTTCCGCGCTGATCCCAAGGCCAAGAAGCTCGTAAACTTCCCAACGGTCCAGAGTGGGACAGCCATATTCCCTACAACTGCAGCGGTCGCTAACCGCGATTTCGTTACACTGGCTTTACTCCTTTCCCACGGTGCGAAGGTCATGTTCAAAGATGATGACCTTAATGCGGCACGTTCTGCTTCGTAAGTCGCTCCGCATGCTTGCCTGCCTCATAGGATCATGCACTGATGTTCCTCTACCAATTAGTGAAAACGCTTACTGGCTCACCGGGGACGTGAACAAGATCATCCAAACGCCAGTCGAGACCGCTATCCACCGTTACGACCCGGTCATTTTCCTCCTCGTTGGACTCGGCGCAAGTCTCAACGTCGGCACCAAGGAATCGTACGAGGGCTCGTGGACTGGGAAAGCCTCTCTTCTCGAGGCGGTCGAGACAACCATCAAGGGCATAGGCAAGGAGCTGCAACGACTTCAACGACCAGACGAACCGGAGACTATGGACGTTGACCGCGCAGATCAGTCCGAGTGGAAGGCCTGGATCACCAAGTCGAATCAAGCTATCCGGGATTTCACGAACAAGGAGAATAAGAGGGAGCAGGACAACGAACGCATCAAAGTACTCACCAGTATGAAGGATTACCTGGAGGAAGTCCTGGGGTTGTTGAATGAGAAGAAGGCCAAAAGATGGAGCCAAATCCACCCCGACATCAAAAGGAAGGAGGAGAGTGACGACGACGGTGATAACGACGATGGCGACGACGGCGATAAAGACAAAGACAAACAGCAGAAACCAGTGGAACCCTTCTTCAGTGTTTGGACATCGAACTGGTGGGATGTGCCGGTCTTGCAGGAGAAGGTTCCCCTCTACGAAGAGCTCTACGAAGCATGTTGGAATGGGGATGATGACAAAATCCGCGAGCTTTGTCTCCCACCACCTGGAGGCACCACACGCAAGGTGGCCCCGATCCAGATCGTTTGTAAGACCGCTGTAGGAGGTGAGCTCCTTTCTAGTTCGATGATTGTCTCGTTCATCACTCACGCCACTGTTTGCAGAGTACACCCCGCTGCATGTTGCGATCCATCGTCATCATTGGTCAACGGCGAAGACTATCCTGACAATTGCCACTGCTCAGCAGCGGACAAGGCCCGAGGCTACCACCACGGTGGCCTTTAACACATTGGACATCAAACTAGGTCCGCTGGTCCCGCCCATTCTCTTGTCAAAGTTACTGATAATACTTAATTTGAAGGTGACTCCGACGAAGAGAGTGATGCCGAGGAAACTGATGACGACTCTGGAGATGATTCTGACGAAAAGGAGGAACCAAAGTTCATCGACCTCGATCAGCGAGACACACAAGTCCGTTACGACGTTGGACCCGAAAAGCTGTTAAACGTGGAAGTTCGTCGTCTCACCGAAGATGGATCCACCGTTCACTTGAAACCACTCGAAGAAGCCATTCACGATGACGACTTCGAGGCGTTCATTCAGATCGCCGAGCTCTGCGCCCAACTCCCCAAGCCCGTTGTTCTTTCGGAGTTAGCATCCGAAGAAGCGTTCCTCCGCAAAGATCGTGCCAAACTCTTGGATGAATACATCCGGCGCACCGGCCAGGGCATCGAAGTTCCTCAGAAGAAGATCGAGGAAACGGAAGATGCGCCAGAACGCCCAAAAGGTAAAGAGTACTGGGGATTGAACGTTCACGGGAAGAAGAGGAGGGATCTCGCTGCGAGAGGAGACCCCAACGTTCGTTACAACAATGGGCCGAAGATTCCCCTCGTTTGGCGTGCCGCCCAATCCGGCGCTTTGGGTATATTGGAATACCTCAATTCCGACCGTCCTCTCGCTGCTTACCAGTATTATCTCTCCGCAAACGCGAAGGAAACGAAGAAAGCAGACCTGTATATGTTGGAAAGTTCGATCTCCGAGCTGTTGGGCTGGTGCTCCAACCCATCGAACGAGACCGCCCTCAGCGCCGTGCTCCATTCCGGGAAGTTGGACTCTTTCAAGAAGCTGCTGGAGCTTAATCCTACGCTTTTGAAGCCACACTTGCACAAGAGGTGCTCCAGGATTTTCTGTGCTCATCGCTTTCATTGACTCTCTGGTTCTAGGAACACGATCACCGGGCAGAACCTACTCCTTCTGGCTGTCCATAATTCTTACACCCACGAATTCGTCGACTACTTGATGGAGCAAGGCGTCTCGGCTACAGAATACGATCTCCGAAGGTATATGTGATCGGTTTGGTATAAAAATCGTACTGATTGGGGTCGCAGCTGGAACATCCTCCATGTCGCAGCCTATCGAAACAATGAGCTACTTTTGCATCTCCTCGAGAAGATATCGCGAGAAGATGTCGATTCCATGTTGGTACAGCAGTCGAAGCCATACCTGAACACTGTACGTTATTCCACAACCTCGAGTCTTGTACAGCGCCTCATCACATTCTTAGCCTCTCCACCTCGCTGCAGTGAAAGGGAACGTTGACCATATCAAGGCACTCGTCGCCTTGAAGACACCGGCTCTCCTTCTTCGTGACGTCAATGGGTTCACTCCATTCCACCTCGCTGTCAAGTTGGGCTACTCCAAGATCGCATCTTTGCTTGCAGAAGCCAGTCCCCCGGAGGTGTTGTACATGGAGACGGTTGTCGGAGCTACAGCGCTAGAGACAGCTGTACAGTGCGACCTTCTTTCTAGGGCTCACGCTCGTTTGGACGAAAGGTGCAAACCGGGTGGCATTAGTAACCAGTACTCTGGTTACATCGACTCGAGTTACTTTCCCGCAGATTCGCAAAAACTTGGGGAAAGAGCCGATGCTCTGAAGACTACGATCGGCCAACTACAGAAGGAGCGCAGGTTGGCGACGGGAGCTAAAGTTACGAAAGCTCTGGTCGCCTTTGCTGACAACATGATGGCCAAGGCTACGGAGATGAAAGTGAACGAAGTCGAGTTGGAGAAGAAGACAAAGGACGAGGAGGTCAAGAGTGACAGCACCAAAGTTTTGGAAAGAGACAATTGCAACCCGGAGAAGACGTTAGCCGTCGTCCGCAAGGCGATCCGGGAGAAGGCGTCGATGCACCGTATCCCGATTCACTTGACTGACGTGCAGAAGTCGGTCGAGGCGGGGTTACCGAAGCGGGACGTGGATAGGAAGGCGGTGAAGGAGCACCAAGATGGATCCGAGTTGGGGGACGAGGCGGAAGATTCTCGACTTTTGCCTTCGCAACAGTGGCTGGGAGACTGCATTGCGTTGAGTGACCTCGACGGATCGAGAGAATGATTGACTTCAACTTCTTGATGACCGTCATGTAGCGAGCATACATAACTGAACGAGAGCCAATCACAATACAGTTCACTTGTCATCATCTTGAGGTTTCGATACCAGAGCCTTTCGCTAAACTTATCACTTCCTGGTTGTCAACAACATTGAATACAAGCTGATAGAACCGACCCAGATATCCAGTTTGTTGGATATCGAAAGCCTCGATGTCGGCTTGTGCCGCTCGAGGGAGGACATTCTTCCTCCGCGCAACGAAGGCGCATACATCCTCTTCGCTTGTGTCCTCCCACTCATACGAGGTTTATTCGTAAGTGCCTTTAGTGGTATCGTCACTTCCCGTGCAATGGTGGTGGGGAACGAGTCCGCCAAGCCAGAGTTTCACCCCCACACACGTCATCTGCTGCCAATTGAGAAAGCCTGTCTGCTAACCCTCCTGTACGGCCGTTGTATGTGGGTCCCATCGTCTGGTATTAATCAAAACATCTCAGTGACCCCCTTTCCGTCCATTGATACTTCATCTTCAACGCAACGTCGACGGCGTCCGTGACGGTCATTCATACGTGACCCGCGCGGTGCGAGCAGTTCAAGGCGGGAGGTCGATTTCTCATTATGGTTTGCTCGTACCAAAAAATGGGAGCCTTGGCAGTCATCGCAATGCGTATGTGATACAATGCAACAAGAAAGCTAAAAAAACCCAGAAGCATCGCGAATCTAGTTCTTTCGACGGTATGAGCTGCCTGTGGAAATATGTAAGAAACCCGTATGATCCTGGAACACAGCGACGACGTACCCTCTGTTAACCGCGCCTTTCCGCCAGTTGGTTGGCACAAGACGCTCGAGCATGCGCCACACAAGACGACTGTCTGAGCGTGCGAGAAGACGGTTGTGATCGCGAAACAACCTAGAGAGGTACCAGCCATCGTAAACACCCCGTGGACCTAAGGGGTGATAAAACAGGACGTACCTGGGCACTTGACGTCCATGAAGTAAGAGTCTGGAGATTGCACAAGTCGCTTGAGCTTGTGCCTTTGCTCTTCGGATTTTTGGGAGGGGTTAAGGAGATCGACGGAGAGAGGCTGCACCAGACCGTTAGCGCGTCATTGGCGCGACAGATACCGTGGACGATGATGCTTACCATGACTGCGAGGAAGGATGCAGGAGGTGATGGGACGCAGGGGTTTTTGTGGATAGGTGAAAGTAAGGTTTCGGAGTTTGAATTATGACTGGATAGTCGATGACTTGGTTTCCATTTATGGAAATGGCGGGACCGACTACAGGTACAGGTGATCTTCGCGGTCTAACACAAGCTTCGGTTTGTTGCCCTTCTTCCCCCTCGCTTTGCCTCCCTGTTTCTCGAAAATCCACTTGTATCCTCGTTCCCAACGTTTCTCGATCTGGTTCCTCGTCCCGATAGATTCTGGGATATCGTCCAGGCTCTCCACGATTGCCTTCATCTCTAGAACGGCACGTTGGAGGTCGCTTACTGACCGTCCCTCGTGGAATTTCGAGGACGGGGAGAGTTTCTTCTGAAGCACAATCGTTTTCTTGAGGAGCTTGCTGGAGGATCGATCAGACTAGACCTTAGATTAAATGCACAATCAATACTTGTCGCACCTGTGTTGGTGGAGTGTCTCCATCAGACCTTCGAGATCCCTATCGTCTTCAGTCGCCATCCGTTTCTTGGCCTCCTTCTTCTTGGACTCCACGAACTCCCCAATCACATCCAAGCATACGAGGATGTATGCTAGCGGGACCCGGAACAGAAGATAGTATCGCGATCCCTTGGTCCATTCCATCTCCATTGACCTTTTACGCAGAAGGTGCCAATAGCGAGCTTGGGTTGCGTCGATCCCCTTACGAACCACGTTCTTCCGCTTCAAATGGCGGCGATAGGCTGCCTGGATCTTCTTGGCCTCGCCGTCCCGAACAGCTCGCTGCCGTGCCAGATGACGGCGGTACGCATCCTGGATCGTTTTAGCGGCTTTGACCATCCCCCCATCGATTTCCTGTTCGTGATCCCTACCGGAACCAGCCTCCTCTTCCGCTTCATGCTCCTCGGCGACTCTCTCCTGTGGTGCGTTGACACGCTGCCCCCGCCCACCATGATCACCATCGGGTTGCGCCCGCATTGCCGCCTCGACCCGTGATCGTTGCTGGCGGGCGTGGGTGCCTGAAGCGTTCGGGTCCGCCAAGAGTAGCGTTGGGACATCTTCCAGTCTACTGTACACCACTGGGCGAATGTGGTTCGACCGTCGTACAAACGGCCCGGGAACACCCTCGTGTAGCAAGAGGATCATTTCGTCCAGGGATGTGTTTATCAATGACTCAGTTAACGCAAACTCGAGATCACCCCAGTACCTAGCGTGGACGTAGCTGTCGGGCCTTTAGATACGGTAGTAATTGCATAGCGCTAAATAACACTCACCGGCGATAAATCGATGGCGTAGTATGCCACTCTCCTTTGCGCAGCGATTGGATGCTAGTCAAGATTTCGTTTTTGAAGCGATCGTCGTTCGTGTTGTATCCCACTGTGTAAGGTTAGATACACGGCGATACAGCAGTCAGGTAAACAAACTGACAGAGACAAAGGCATATGCAGCTAAAATTTGAATGGTCAGCACCGAGCTCAAACGCTTGGATTTGGGCAGACTCACATTCGAGCAATGTAGAGCGGACCCGTGATATTGGTCACTCGGCTACCATCCGCTCTAAATTGATCCACGTTGTCCGAAGGAAACGGAGAATATTGTTCAATTTGCTTGAAGACTCGCCGCATAAGCTCGATGATGGTCCGTGTGAAGGGCAGTAAGGTCGACATGTGCTTTCTCAGGTTCGGATGTGGGCGAATGAGATTGATGAACCAACTGCGAGGCAAGGTGACATTGTGCAATACAGTTCGGAAATAAACACTGTAGGCCATAATGAACAACCCGGAGAGTCTTTCCACGAGGTCGCACAAATGATTCAGATCCATGGGCAGCTTACTGAGAAGGACTTGACTGGAGGTGGGTCAGTGGGAAGTTTGGCGAATCTGTTTGTTTCATCATACACACCGTAGGAACAAGTAACCGAGGGCCAACGAGCCATCCGCCTCCGCCTTGGCAAACGCGACAAAATCCCTCACGATGAAGTATCCCCCCTCTCGGACCAGGCAGCGCGGCCACTGGTTCCATCTGTGCATGCGCGTACCGGGAACAACATATTTGGCATTCTCCCTGTCCAAGTCGAATGCCAACGTGCACGCAACCATGAACTGGGGTCCGAAGTGTTCGATGTACACCAGCTCCGGGGGGCTTGAACTGTGTTTGAGTCTATCACAAACGAATCTGACCCATTCCCGGACAATCCTGAAACCGTCCGCTGCTTCGGGTATTCTGGTGAGATCAAGATTTGCATACGACCCAAGTCTGTGTAGCGGCGGATGCAGGGCTGAGTACAAAATCCCTAGCCAATAGCTTCATCCGGAATTAGGGTCCACACGTATCTCTCAGAGTGCCCGGGGACGTACTTTGTCACGGGCCAAGGGAAATAGCGGGCCGAGTTTAAGACCTGGAGTTGCAGGAGTATGAGGCGAACGCGGTTGTGATACCATTCGACCGTAAGGCTGTCCGGTTGGATATGCTGGAAATCGCATGATTCCCCCCATTTACACTGACCTCGAACTATCAAGGTCAGGCAGGTCGAGAACCCGTGGGCATCACGGCAAGCGCTGTTCTGAAGTTTCGTGCGCTCGTAGATGCGGCTCGAAATAAGTTGCATGATGCCCCAACTGAGTTCACCGTAGGTACACGTATGCCCGTCTGCACTCTCTTCACTCCCAACGGATTGGTTAGCGAGGATTTCGTGGACAAGAGTGTGCTTCGGTACGAGGTAGCGATCCTCCCCTAGTACTTGAAATCCGAACAACCTCTGATGCTTCGAGTCTTCTGCCAACGAGTCGTCGCGCCAGAGCCTATCCAGTAGGCGGATGTATTCAAGGTAGAGAGAAAGCGACGCATAGATATCGGCGTACGGGAGATGCCGTAACTTCGGAGGCGACGAGAAGACGTGATCCAGACTTAATAGGGCCGCAGAGTCGTTTCCGGTTTCAATGAAAGTCCGGGCAAGGGCGTGGAGGTTTGAGTGGTCGGCACGTTGGATCGCTTCGAACATTGCAAGCTGGAGATACTAGGGTGTCAGGCTCTCCCATTGAATGGATGGGAGCAACTTACCTCGTCGACTTCTTGTTTGGTCATTGCCCTTCTGTCCAACCTATCCGCAAGTCCCAGTAGTTCTGAAACGATGGGGGTAGATGTTGGAAGCACGCCGAAAGTAAAACCTCGCCAGAGCCCGGTCAAGAGGTACTCGATTGTTGGTCGTACATGATCAACGCTGTGAACATCAGAGGCGGTCAGTGTCTCAACTGCTTTCAACATATCGCCCTCCTGGGCGTGAATCCCTGCAGATTCAAGAACTCGGCCTGATCCCTTCAAAATTTCAGCGCGCGCTTCGTCTAGGTCATAATCCTCCAAGAATTCTAGTGCGTCCGCATCTGAAGAGAATAAGTTTCTAGCTGCCCTGCTCAAGTCTCAGAAAACTTGTCCACGAGAGATTTGGATTTGGATATTCACTTGACGTCCAGATGCTGAGTCAAAGATGGTCAGAGATATTCAGAAACAATGTACCCGTTGGAATATACCTTGAAATAGTACATTTGAGCGACCTTTGTTAAACGCTCAAGGAGGCCAGTGTCGATGGCATTCCCGTGTTTAGTGATCACCTCTACCAACTCATCAAAGTATCCTCCTTCTCGATAGGTGCGGGCAGCTGCAGCGTACTGTTTGGCTTTCCGATAGCTATCTCCTGCGTTTTTCAGGTCACGGGCTTCTGAGTAACACTCCCCGGCGGTCCCGTAGTAGGCCAGACGTTCTTTGACCCGCTTGGGCGGGGAATCCTGTGCACAGGTAATGAAAGCATCGGCCGCAGCTTTATAAGTCTGGATCCTGGCTGCGCTGGCGGTGGTAGGAGTCGACCGAGCCTTTTCCCGCAGGAGGTATGCATCACATATTGCGGCTTCTCGCTTCTGCCCAGCCTTGAGAAACGCAACTGAAGCCTGTGCATAGCGCTTGTTGAGGAACATCCTGTGAAAAGGGTCACCAGAGGTATTAGATGATCGGAATCGTAGTACTGACGTTCTCCCAGTTTTTAACCATTCTTCAGAAGTGGATGAAACAGCCAAACGCGGTATCTCAGCGGCTGATGACCAGATCTCGATCTGGTTCCTGCTACCCCAGTACGCCTGCGCGAGGAGTGAGAAGAATCTTCGGGATCAGGATTCTTAAGCACCTTCATTGGCCCAGCCGGCTCAGAACTGTCCA
>Ga0307515_10002280_pt1 | contig 41995 bp, 53 predicted proteins | sample 17_EM_MG_FD_194513 | JGI IMG/M metagenome (GOLD analysis project Ga0307515, IMG submission 194513) | Populus trichocarpa ectomycorrhiza microbial communities from riparian zone in the Pacific Northwest, United States - 17_EM | ecosystem: Host-associated > Plants > Roots > Unclassified | place... | reverse complement strand
CGATCGCAGATCATACAATTCGCGATTACCATTGGCAATTATCACCTGATTGGACGACCGAATCGGATCGTTGTAAGGAGTGAGAGCCATCTGCGCCAACTCTACTCTATATCGTCAAACAAGTCAATGACAATGGATCAATTGCCAACAAGCGAATATGGATCTGTGCCCATACGATGGCATACGAAGAGGGTTTTCAGGAATTCAATGGAGATGATTTTCATTTGTCGCCGGGATTCTCAGAATCCACGGGGCTACCGGAGGATGGACCGTCTGGGCACTGAGGTGGCCAGCGGATTCAGCATGTATTTAAGGCGCGTGGATGTTCAATTGATGGGTGGTATCCCCTCGCGGGAATGGACAGTATTGGGTTGTCAGACAGTCCCAATTGGGTGTGACAAGTATGTGATTCGCTCAATGAGCTTATTCGTACAAATTGGTGGCAGCCGCGGTGGACGCACTGTGTGAGCTGGAGAATTAGTGTCGACTTGCAAAGCATTCGACTTTTGGCTCTGCAACCCCAGGGTGAGTGGAAGAGGTGGCAGTGGACCGGGCAGTCCATCAGGTATGCCCCGGGAATGTACCGGGATCATGGCTAGGGAGGCGTGTTCCGAAGGAGGTGGCGGTGTTCCGGATATTTCAATACTTCGAGCCAATGCCTTTGACGATCAACTGGCCAGTGAGGAGGTCGTTTGGACGTTCTTCCTAAGAGTGGGAGTTTGTATAGGGCTGCTGGGAGTGACCGTGGAAAGCAGCTCTAGTGGTGAGATAGGCACCAGGCACTGGACGGGCGAGCAGGGAGCAGTGGCGGTAGTTGCGGCAGAAGAGCGTCCACATCGGAACATTGAATGACTGCTAACAGTACGCCGAGACACAAAGGGAGTACTGGATGGCGGGGCTTGGCCCTATTGTGGCGAACCGTTTTAAATCCGGGCTCCATGATATTCCTTCATACCGCTCCATGTCTAGTGCGAATTGAGAACTAACGTTTGCAGATGGAGCCGGCACAACAACAAAGATGGTGCCTACAGACGATGGAGGACATATCACGGCTATATACGGAGAGTTCGTGGAGGTTTTCAGCAAAGCGGCGGAGACACTCGCGCCGCATCGGTCAATTGACCATGCAATCGATTTGGAGCCCGGCTACAATTTGCCATATTGGCGGATTTATAATTTATCGGAGTTTAGTTGAGCGGTATTCACACAATTGCGTCGATTAAGATCACGTGCTCACGCGGCCGGATCATGGATTTGTACTTAAAGATCCCATGCCATATGGACGGATCGATAAGTGGGTATTTTCTTGTGATCGACGATATCTCACCGGATTATGGGACTGCGATGAAGAGTCAATGGAAGACGGACATTATGGAGGTTAGTCAACATGACCTTTAGAGGGCTTCAAGAGCTACAGGAGCAGTCACGGAATGCAGCCCATACGAGCGCAATTACGCACAGGATGGAACGATTGGCTGGAACCAAGTGGAGCGCAGCAGGAGATGGATCGCGGCAGGAGATGGATCGCGGCAGGATATGGATCGCGACTGGATATGGATGGATGCCAGGAGATGGATCTCAAGAGATGGATCACGAGAGACAGATGACAATCGGTCTCTGTCCTTCATGAAGAGATTGAGGTTATGCGACATTATACCCTGCTCGAGATCACCTACTTTGATTTCAAGCTACCATGTTACAATCAAGAGCAGATATGCAGATAGACAATGTACCGGCAGCATGTCTCCACCGAGTACGATACCGAGCACTATTCCTACATGCCCGGGTTCCAATGCTGAATAAGATCCCGAATCAGATCCCGAGTCACAGCTACAATGCCGATACCACACATCGTGAAGCCGTACGAGATTAGTCTTTGGCGGGGCAACGATCTTTAAAGAGAGGGATGAGAGTGCCGGAATCGCAACAACCCCTACCGCGAATTACCGCACCAGAAGTGCAGGAACGAAACACCGTGAACCGCATTCACCAATAGAGAAGGCTAGCAACGGCGAAATGTGCACCCAGAGAAGTGATGGCAAACACACCTACAGATGAATCAAGAAGGCGCATGAACAAGTTACAATCCCCAAATAGATGCCGACTCAGTCTCGGCGATCCCAATCCAGTCTCGACAATCCTGAGATACACAGCTGCTACTGGAAATCAACATTACAATCAATCCTAACCAATCGATATGGCACCCGAAAAACATGTAATGGATTAGTCGTCGGCGGAGCTGGGACATACAAAAGGGGGAGGACCGTACCGGAATCAAAAGCAACCCGACTGCAAGCACTCACCGTACCGGAAATGCCATGAGGAAGCACCAAAGCGCACTTGCCGGCAGACAATCGCAGCTGGTGATTAGTCGATGACTGTAACTTGGAAGAGATCACTAGCAGAGTCAACAAGCATGTGGAGAAGAGTCAACCAGATGAAACGACAAGTGAATTCCGAAAACGATGATGTGGATACCAAGCCAAGTGACAGCAAGCACACCTGGAGAAGGAGCGGAAAGCATACCCGGAGGAAAGCCGGCGAGCAATTGGAGATGATAAGCGCACCGAGCACAGGGCGGATGTCGTGTGTACCTATATGTTCTCCTAATGGGAGGATGATCAGTGCGACTGCAAGAGCACCGGAGATGATGTGAAGATCAAGCGAGTTTGAGCTATGCCGAACGAGTGCATTTCTGTCTACAGAAGCAGTTCCGAACGGGACCGAAAATGATCTCCGAACGTACCAAACAGTCTACCGAACGGCATCACAAGGGACAGTCACCGAATGGCATCATGAGAGACAGTTGAGACAACTATGGAGAGACGATGACTGAGCATAGCGACCAAGACCAGGGCCGAATGACTCCAAGTTGGGATTGAATAACAGGATTATCGGCAGCCCTACCTACCGAAGGCACCAACTGGGATGTTTACCAAACGGCTTACCGAAACGATCATACTGGAGGCCTATAAGCCTGCTTGGCCGATGGTGAAGAAGGATGAATAGCTACTGACGGGCACCGTGTGAAAGCCACTGGCTGCAAGAGAGGATGTCAGATATCGAGGCTGGCCTACAGAGCTATGCACGAGGGTCGGGAGAGCGCAAATGCGCTTGAATATACATGGTATGAATGACCATTTGATGAGAAGCTTACGAGATCTATACGAGGTCATGTATGATTGACCGTCACCGACGGCTATGATACCGAGAGCAGAAGCTACCATCCATGCAGAGAATTCAACCCCGCTTCATCCGTGCAGATTGAGCGCGAATATGACTGCCGAAGCAGCTTCCAAAACAGCAACAATGATCACCGATGGGCTGGGCCTGCGGAGTGCACGAGGAATTGGGAGAGCTCGAGTGCTAGCGCATTTGAAAATATATGGTGAGTATGACCGGTTACGGGAATGCTTACAAGTTAGATACCGATGCAATGGACGATGGCAATAGCCATGGCGATAGTGATGATGAGCAGCAAGCGGAAGCCACCATCGACGCCGCCGAGTCAAGACGAGGATCATGCTATGATTGGGGATTTCACCGAGATTACTGTGTCTAATTCCGACAATGACCTACACTTGGTACGAGTTATAAGTGCGAGATTGAATCGTCAGATGCCGGACAATTCGGAAGTGGAGATTGGAGGACGGTGTTACTTTGGATGTTCCTTCTTTCTCTTCTCTCTTCTTTACTTCTTTACATCTTTGAATCTCGGCCCAGTACAAATGGCGTCGGCACGGGTTTTTACCACCTCCAGAGATAAGTCAAGTGGAGGTGGAGTGTCCCCGTGTGCCGGATCCGCAGAATGGCTACCATCCGGTACTGATCGGGGGCGGGACTTATGGGTTCGTATGTTTGCATACGTTGAACGGTTATTTGATTGTTTTTATTCCTTTCTACTTTTGTACGGGTTTATGCAGCCCTGGGGGTCTGCACCTAAAGAGGGGGATAATGTAACGGCACGCCTGCACCTGACGTGTCCAGGGCCGGGTAATACCCGCTTTATATAGTCGACTCGCCACGAGCCTTAGATCTCTAGCGATAATCTAACTTTTATACTACTCTACAATATTGACATCCACGTTTGCAACCGTATCTACTGATATACCTTTCTACGAGGCCATACACGGGCGTATGCCTTTACAACAATGCCCCGATAACGTAGTATACGATAAGGCCGATCGTAATAGCACCTGATGAAGAGTACTACAAGTTGATGGCAGTGATGACAAAAGACACTTTCTCTTCCAAAAACTTTCAGTAGATATTATCCTAGTTTGTGAAGAAAACTGATCATGAGGTGACTTTGTTTTACCCCTTCTGTATATTTGGTGGTGTGTGATGCGGCTTTGAATGTGATACACTAACCTGAGTTAGCTTGCTTTCAAACAAATATCCCTGAGGCTCAAATCCAGCAACAAACCATACCCCCTAAAGCATCATCAAGATTCATCAGAATACTGAGCGTTTCTTAAATGTGGTCAACACTTGCTGGAAACATGTTGAATGCTTTATCTGCAAAAAGAAATTATGCCGCGAGAACCAACTGGAAGCTCACTATCAACAATATCACCCAATATCGATCAATGAGGAGCTATTACCCAATGGGATTCTACAACCTGCTGGCTGGGATCACCCTGAGCCATCATGGTTTGACTACAGTAGGTGCACCTGAATGGCCATCAACAAGCAGTCAATGGATGATGTACTCTTAGACAACGTACCGGGTGCACCACCACCGGAAGATACTCCCAACGAAGAACCTATTGACCCTCTGCAGCCTGATCTCACCTGTACCCCTGATCCAACCAAGACAAAGAATCATTGGTAGGTAGATGGAGTGGAAAATGCGGGGGGGAAAGCGTTTGGCAAAGCGACTGGATTGTACAACAAGCTTCGAATGTACTCAGAACAATGGGATCCATGGCATCCATTTCGGTCCGCACACGACTTTCAGCAGGCTCAGTCATTCAGCCAGCAAAAGATAACCTGGATCGATCAACATCTCAGGTGTGGACTGGACAACTTCGAAGTCGAATCTTTCCATTCAGCAGATGCCCTATGAATGCTCCTCTCTGAATTCAATTTTTGGTTCGGCGATGACAGTTGGATTGTAGATGACTCACATATATTTGGAACATTATATTACAGGGATATTTTCAAATGAATCCAGTTCCTTTTGGCACATCTCCCATTTCAGGCGCACCTAGATTTTGAACCGGTGCACCTCGCTGACGCTAAGGGTCGTCGAATCTTCAATGAGATGAACACCGGCGATTGGTGGTGGGATACACAGAATCAACTTCCTACTGGACCGACGCTTGTGCCAGTCATATGTGCATCCGCCAAGACCCACTTGACCAATTTTTCGGGCGATCAGCATGCCTGGCCTCAGTATATCACAATCGGTAATATTGAAAAAGATATCCGCCGCACACCTAACATGCGCACCTGGATTCTTGTCGGGCTGATCCCATGTCCCCCGAAGGGTGCCAAGAACATTGACGAAGCCTGGCATTCGGCAGTTGGAACTGTGCTGTCCCAACTTTGGCAGCTTGACATCACTGGCCCTGGCTTGAAATGCGATTGTGCAGATGGATTCCAGCGACAATGTTACCCTCTGTTGGCTGCCTGGGTGGGGGATTATCCAGAACAAGTCATGGTTGCTCAAGTCTCATATGGCTCATGCCCGATGTGTGAAATTCCCAAAGGGGCCCCGATGGGGCATTCAACTATTTGACCACTCAATAACTCAAGAGACCAGCATATGAACTCGGGGCTGCTGTAGGACAATAATATCGATGCTCTGCACACTGTAGGTGTCCACCAAATCTGCAAGCAGTTCTGGCAATACCCTCTCTGCAATGTCTATCGGCTTTGGCAGCCTGATGAATTGCATCAGCTGCTCCTGGGTTTAGTTAAAGACTTATTGCACTGGCTGCTCAAATACCTGGAAGCTAGAAATGTGAAGAATCAATTTGACAATCGATTCACATCAGTGCCACGATATCCCGGCCAACAGCACCTCTCTAAACCATTCGATTCATTGAAAGCGGCTCCTGGCAAGGTAACGAGATCTGTGGAATGATCAGAACACTGGCAGTGAATTGCGCTCCAATTCTTGACTGCTCCAAAGATGATGGGAAAACTGTGGCGGAAAATGCCGCCAATGAAATGGTAATGGGAGAAGTGCGGGCATTGTGTCAAATCTCTCTCCTCGTTAGCCAACACAATCACTTTGATCTATCCCTCAAAGCACTAGATGATGCGCTAAAGCGATTTTGCCAGAAGAAAGGTATTTTTAGAGAACAGAAAATGTGAAAGTCTGCGAAGGCCAAAGTGGATGACCTGGTGGCAACGGAATCCCATCAGTCAGGTGAACAAAAGATTCATAAGATTGGTGCTGCAATGGAGGCCCTTGTGTATGGGGCTGAAAAGGTTTCCACAACAAAACATAGGTTATTTCAGGTGCGCCTGAATAGAGCCCGACAAGCGGCAACCACTGGGTCAGATGCTGATCATCAGAAGGCAATTGAGCGATTGGAGCGCGAAATCCATCAAGTGACACCTGCTAAACGCAAGCTTTTCGATAAATTATTCCAATGTCATGAGCGACAACTATTGCAGGAAGTCGGGACCAAGGCCACTGGTCCCAGAAGCAAATTCCCCAAACACCTTGGCCTAAAGAAAATCGCCGCCACAGATGAGGCTTACGGGGCGGCAAACATGACCGGCGACAAGCGACTGCAAATTAAGATCGGCCTATCCTGTGCTGAGACAGAAGCCACCACCTGGAGCTTGGCTGATACGGAGCGTGTCACTTACCAGCTGGAGAGAGAAATTTATGGCATAACCTTGATTAAACGGAAGCGGTTCAAGACGGAGTTCTCCATTCGCATGATCGAGGTTGAAGCTTGGTGGGAGACAATCGGCATTGAGGCGCTCCTGAAAACCATTGGCCACTGCGTGATACATTTCGGATATCCAAAGATTCATCATGTGAGCCATATATCAGAGTCAATTCGCCGAATGGGTTCCCATGACAATTTTACCACTGATATTTCCGAACGGCTACATATCGCCAATGTGAAAGATGCATATCGATCCAGCAACAATATCAATTGCATTCGACACATGCTCATGCACAATGACCGGTGTACCGGTCATGACTATATGTAGGAGACAATGTCATATCTTGCTCTCGAAGGCTGGTACGATATTGACTCTGCAAAAAATTTCGACCTACGATCCGCTACCGATATACGGCGAACTACACACAGAGCCCATCTGTTACATCTTCAAACAATCCCGGACGAGCCCATAATCCACCATAGCTCACAGCAGGTGTATCATTTGAGAGAAACACATGTCTGCGGAGTGTGCAGATGTATCAAATTAACCTCACCCAGAGTTGAATCAGAAGATTTCGGAATTCCCAACTATGGACAGCTATTCTGCGCGCAAATTGATCAGGACTGGGGACACGAATTTAGTGGACTCGTGCTCGGATATGATCAGAAAGTACTCATAGATAGTATATGTATTGAACTCCAGAATGGGCTGTTGTATTACCGTCAAGCATTTCACAACCCGACTTCTGTCGAGCATCTGGGACTGGATTGCAAGGTAGAATATACCAATGCCAACCAAGGGATCATGCCTGAAGCACATAACATCGGGGTCCAGTATACGCAAAGTGAAGAGAATGACCTTGATCATACCTTCCAAGGTCGAATTCCTTGTTTTCCGGTATTATACTTCAGCTGGACACCACCGAATCAGATCCTCCAATTTGAGGTGCGCCTGCCAGCCGGGACAGCAATATCGACCTTTTCTAAGGGGTGCAAGATCACTCCGCAATGGGTATTACGTCCTCAACGTCAAGAATATGCAGTGGTGATTCCAACAAAGTACAAAGATCCTCATGGTTGGGCTGATTGTGTTGACGGGTTCATCCAGGTTGTCAAACAAACGAACAAGACGCATATTGTACCCATTCGAGCAATAGTGGGGCCGCCACATTTGGTGCAGGAGAATGCTGCATAGGGCAGCATGGATAGCATATGGTATGTAAATAATCATGTTGATTTAGCTACCTACTGGACTGTATATTAATTTAGATTAGAATGCCTGATTCAGGTGTATAGCTGTGAGATAGATTCTCGAATTTTACTATTCGGTATAGACATTATATATTTCTCACTCTCATGCAGTCTGGCTCCAGGAGCACCGGAATCCTCTTGGTGACCAGTGTCGTAGTCCCAGCAGCTCCGAAATTTTGCCAACTTAATGGCATGACATTATAGCATTCTGAAGACGACTTCATACTCTTTAAAATATTTTTGTATACTGTTCTGCTACTTCAGGAACGTTGAGGAGCACCTGAAGTACTCTCAGAGTACCTCAGAAGCATATCGTTTTGAATTGAGCCTGTTCGGGAGCATCTGGGAGCTTCTGGAAGGATCGGTGTGGCTGTTCGGAATAGCTGAGTTGTTGAGTTATGACTTCCGAACCATTTCACATTTTGCTGATGCAGAGGGTTCTGAAGAGTCGTCAGAAAGAACGGGAAATTGGTGGTCAGATTAGGTACATATGACTGGCAGCAGAATAAATACTAGATTGTCTCCTCTGAGGATGACTGGAAGATCGAAACTGCTGGCCAATCAGGAGATGCGATACTTCTAAGTAATATTCACCTAAATCAAAAAACTCCACCGACAGCATCTCAATTATCCCGGTGTGGTTATGCTAGTGGGAAAAGGATAGCGATTGCGAAACGAAAAGCAACTGAGTAGCTCCCTCCAAGCACTCTGAAAAAGTCAAATACCTCAACGGATTATGTTTACCATATGGCTACAAGCAAACGAGCCAAGCTTTACAAAGTCTCTCCAACGAAAATTGGAAAACGACCAATCTATAAGTTCTTTATAGATTGTAATGGAAACTATTTTCCATTATGCTACCTGTTAGACTTAGGGAGTACTGCCCTTGTCATTTCACCTGAAGCGGTAAATGCTTTCCAAGTGACAGTGGTAACAAACACAGTACCAGCTAGGGCATCGGATGTTGGAGGCACCAGTATAATTACCGAAGGCACATTTACCATACCTGTTGGGTTGTCTTTCGGAAATCATATGACCTGAGATCATAATAATCATGCATTTGAAGTCATGAAGACTTCGTCAGAGTATGACAGATTAATTCCAGGCTAGTATCTAAATCAACATCAGGCTCAGGGAATTACAGAAGGACGTCAACATTTTCCAATGTGTTCTGAAAAGTCTTTCAGACATGGGAGAATACATCCAGAATATTCAATTACCTACAATAAATGAATAGTACTAAGACGAGATGCCATACATATTGGAGCAGTGTTATTTAATAATCCGGATGTGTTGGAAAAACTACCTCTGCAATATCATAAATGGTTACATTCGTTTGACCGCAAGGAATCAGGACAACTGCCAGATACTCAGGGATGCGATCATCGCATAGAATTACAAACTGCAGAAGACAATCACAGGATTGAGCCTATTTATCAGTTGACTTTGGAGGAAGAACGGCTTCTTAAGGAATATTTGGATTGAATGATCCGAGAAGGAAAGGTTAGACCATCGTCAAGTCCAATGGGAAGCCCGATATTGATTGTTCCAAAACCTAATGAAAAAGGATTACGGCTATGTGTGGATTATCGACATCTTAATCAAAACACAGTTAAAGATATGACATCATTGCCTATGATGCAGGAACTACAAGATACGCTTAAAGGAGCAGAGTTGAATACCATAATTGACCTTAAGGCCGGATGTCATTTAATTCAGATTTTGTTGGGAGACGAAAAATAGATTGCATTTAGAACCAAGTTCGGACTGTTCAAATATAAAGTTCTGCCATTTGGATTAACTAATACGCCAGCCACATTCCAAAGAGAAATAATCCGAATTCATAGGCCAGTGTTGGGTATAGAGCTGGTTATTAATACGGATATTCAGATCGATCAAGATGAGGACATGGTCATTGTGGCATATATCGATGATATAATCATTGCTACTAAGGGATCAGTTGAGAAACACAGACAACAAGTTGGCAAGGTCTTTGACCTGCTACTCGACAATCAGATGTGAGTAGAAATGGATAAATGCGCTTTTGAACAAACCGAAGCGTCATTCTTGGGATGTATTGTTACCAGAAAATCTATTCCAACATATCCAGCAAAAACCCAGGACAATGTCGATTGGCCGAGACCCAACAATCGGAAAGAAGTACAACGCATACTGGGATCATGGAACTTGTATCGAATATTTATCCCGAATTATGCTCAAATTGTGGCGCCAAATACGGATCTTCTTAAAAGAAATGGCAACAATTTCCATTTTGGAGAAGCACAGGAAACGGCTTTCCTTAAGATCGTAATTTTGTTCACGTCTGGTAATACACTGATACTCACCAATTGTGATCCAGAACGCCCGTCTTTGATTGAAACGGATGCATCAGATTTCACTGTAGGAGTAGTGTTGTCTCAGAAATTTGAGGATGGAAAGATTCATCCGTGTGCATATCTTTCACCAAAATTGTCGCCAGCAGAATTTAATTATGACGTATTCGATAAGGAAATGCTAGCAATAGTTTATGCTCTTCAGAACTGGAGGCATTACGTTCTGGAGACAGAGCATACAACTACGATATTCTCGAATCACCATAATCCCGAATATTTCACTAACATGGTGAAGCTTGATAGGAGACAGGCTAGGTGGGCCGAGATTCTCCCAGAATTCGACTTTGTTATAATCTATCGAAAATATTCTCTCAATCACAAAGCAGATATCTTATCCAGGTGTCCGGCGTACACCATTAGAGAGGAAGGTACAACAGCGATATCAGAAAAACTAATGCTAGGACGAGATAAATGGTTGGAAGTTGGATCAGTGGAAATATACAACGAAACTTTGTAGTAGATTGATATGGGAGCATTGGATGTTACGCTGCTGAGTTCAGAGCAGAAACAGGCTAATATCCAGGACGCAAAGTTGGACTACCAGAATATGCAATTATGCAAAGCGATATCAAAAGGAGCAAACAATGACACCAATTTTACGAGACAAGAGGAGTTGCTTGGATGGAATGGAAGCATATATGTGCCAAAAGCAATGCGAAGCAAGGTATTGAAATCAGAACATGACTCGAAGGTTGCAGGACATTTCGGCAGAGACAGAACGTTGGAACTCATAAACCGGAATTTCTTTTGGCCAAAGATCGAAGATAATGTTTGACAATATTGCAACAATTGCAACAATTCCCAGAGGACGAAGGCTCCCAGACGCGCAAAGCATACGTTGCTACACCCTTAGGAATTACCGTGTAAACCGTTGACCCATATATAAATCGATTTTCTTACAGACCTTCCTGAGTCGTCCGGATATATGAAGATGTTGGTGGTAGTCGATAAGTTCACTAAGATGTCACATTTTATACCAATATCCAATAAGGATTCACCATCGGTAGCCAATTCATACCTCGAAAATGAATGGAAGTATCATGGATTCTGGGACGACGTCGTTTCGGATCATGATCGAACTTTCACAGGCCAATATTTCATAGACCTGTATAATTACATTGGAATTAGGAGGTCCATGAGCACGGCCTTTCATCCCCAGATGGACGGACAGAGCGAACGAATTGATCAGGTAATCGAAGCCTATCTTCGACTATATTGCAACTACGAACAGAACGACTGCGCAGAAATGTTAGCAATCGTGGAATCCACATAGAATAGCTCAAAGCATTCAGCAACAAAAATAACACCTTTTTATGCGAATTTTGGATATGAACGTCGAACAAATTGGCCAACCGATATTCAGTTCAGAAATCCAGCATCAGAAATGTTTGGCCATTACATGACAGGAGTACATAAGAGGCTATTAGCACAATTGGAAACGGTATGAGATTCGATGGCTAAATATTGAACTAAAAAGAGGAAGTCTATCGAACAATGTAAGAAGGGAGAAATAGTGATGCTTTCTGGAAAGAACATACGAACGAAAGGACGATGCCGGAAATTGGATGACCAAATGTACGGACCTTGCACAATCTCATCTACAGGACACAACAATAGGTATTGTAAGCTCCAATTGCCCGCATCGTGGAAGATACACCTGATATTCAATATCTTATTGTTGGAACAGTATCAAGAGAAGAACCCAGGGAGGGAGGGTATCGAGATCGAAGCCGACGATGCCGGATGGAAGATGTACATGACAATCGCAAGCGGGTCTTCAAACAACGATGGCGAGAAACATGTTCATTTGGTAATGTGGGAAGGATATTTGCACGAGGACAATACATGGGAAACGTTTGTGAATGTTAATGAGAATGCAAATGAATTGTTGGAAGAATATTATGCAGAAAATGCTAATATGGGAAAAGATAAGAGATTTGGAAAGGAAAAGACAGGACAGAAAGACGCGAGGAGGGCAGGAAAAAGAGAGTAGCGAACGCGCAGAAAAGCATGAGTTTTTACATTGTTAAACTATGTTATTATTATATTTCGCTATCTGAGTGATATCTTTTGTTTTGTTCAGCACTGAAGACGGAGCTACCGTTGGGTCACCGGTACTAGAGAGGGAGGTAGTGTTAGGGGTCCTCCTTTAGCAGCAGTAATGATACATGTTTGAACGAAGTAAGTACATGTGACAAGATCATGGCGATGCTCAGTGGGAACACAACTACTTGTGCAATATGTGAACATGTTTGTCAGCCAAGTGATACTCAGCGGTATTACACTTGGGTCATGTGTCGATCAATTAGCAAAGACTACGGTTGCGCTACCGGATTCAACTATGATGACGCAATTATGTCGCCATGACTGGGAAGTGAAAAGCCTTCAGCAGTGCGCATAATTATTGGCCACACTTATTGAACCTGGTCTAGCGGAACAACACATCATTATGTTGCGATTACCCTCAATTACGTGTGAAGCAGACGTTATTGCACTATGCGAGTAAGAGGGATCTGCAAGCTCACGCGCTAAGCGGTGACAGCACTTGCGGCACTCCCAGATCGACGGGAGGTTGAGACCTAAGCATGCAGTGTCTGAGGGATCAATGACATTGGGTGAAGATAAGAGGCCAGAAGGAAACCGGTTCATTGCATTGACACCGTGTGCATTGCAACGTCATACTCAGTGTGAATACGAGGTTCACGTGTCCTTATCTACGCTAGCGGAGTATCAGTTGGTCGCCAATTAAATCTCTGACTCAATGCGGAATAGCCATATCAATGGTGAGGCAATTAATAGTGAAGAGCTATTAATATTAGATTGCGATAAGTACTGATAGAACTAAGGTCGTCAGATGTTCTAGCTACTGAATGAATGGGAGGCAAGATGTCGAACACAAGGCTATGAGCTGTCATTATTTGTGTTTGATATCATGATCATGACGATAGCCCGATAGGGGATGTAATGTCTTATAACCACTCATGCATGAACACGATAACCTTGGGGTCATTCGGGGCACTATGAATGGAGCACATCAGATGTTTCCGGAGATAAGCTATCAAGCAACAATGGTGTCATGATGGAAAACCCGAAGGCAAGCTTGATGAGAGGGACCAGTTATTAAAAGCTCATATCGTCCCCGACGATGAAAAGAACCAAGGTTCAGCAGCAATCCATGGTCAGACATTACCAGCGAAGAACACCTTAAAGTATTATTAAGATTTATATCTACCTACAATCAAAATCACTTCCTTATACTCGCTATGCGAATACGCCTCATATGAGTTCTTGGAGACCTACACATTCTCAGTACGCACACTGGAGGGACGTCGCAACTTCCGGCTATCTCATTCTATGCGACAACACGTGGGGTGTAACCCACATCTGTGGAATACTTTCTTACTTGATCATTATCGAAGGGGTGGGATATGTGGTGCACAGGTACATCACTACCGGTGCATTGCCTTATGAAGAGTGGTCTGAAGAGTGACCTTGGACCAACGAGGCAGAGTGGCAAGCTCTGATCCTTCCAGAATATGAGATTGTGTCTGGGAAGACGAGGAGAGATGGACAAGGAAATAGGGGGCTGTATTGAGTCGAATAAATGTTGCATTGATTATTGGGACTTATAATCCCCCAGTAACAAGCGAAAACTCCAATCCTCAGACATTATGATCCGGACAGGCCAGTCTTGCTTGAAACGAATTCATCTGATTTCTTGATAGCTGGGATATCATCACAAAAATTTGATGGGACCAAGGTCCACCCCGTTAGATTGGTGTGAAGAAAACTTAATCTGGTAGAGCTCAATTCCGACATATATGATAAGGACATGCTAGCTGTAGTATTATCCCTTCGAAAGAATCGCCATTATCCTCAAGGCGCCATCCATAAGACAACCATCTTTTCGGGCCATCCAAACCTTGCATACTTTATGTCGGCAGTTTTGGTTAATCGAAGACAAGCCAGATTGTGGGAAGAAGGTATGCAATATAACTTCCAATTTCTTTATCGCAAAAGCTCTTTGAAAGTCGAAGCAGATATATATTCTAGGTGCCCGGCGTTCACCTCTAAAGCTGTGGGTACAACTTCAGTATCAAACCAAACGATGTTACAAAAGGACCAATGGTTGGACGTTGAGGCCATGGAATGTGTTCTCAAAGATGATTACAATTCAATTCAAATATTGGTACATGAAGTAGATCAGCTGTTGCCGGAGGCTAGGGAAAGGATTAAGGAAAAAGCCATGTTAGATGAAAAATCCAGTGAGCTGTGTAAGTAAGGCACGTCAGAACGAAACGTCCATAAGAGTTTCCCCTTAAAGGATAAACAGCTTTGTTGGAAAAACCGGATCTACGTGACCGAAGGTTCAAGGCAACAGATAATTGGTTGAGAGCATGATTCCAAAATTGCAGGACATTTCGGTAGGGACAGGACGCTGGAACCGATTACTAGGAATTTTTATTGAGCAAATATGGAACTTGAAATATGGAAGTACTGCAGCAAATGCGACATTTGTCGAAGAACAAAAGCTCCCAGACACGATAAGCATGGACCCTTACACCCAGTGGAATCAGCTTGTAAGCCATGGACACATATCGGCTCAGACTTCACTGCCGACCTTCCGGCATCGGACAGAGCTACGATGATTCCAGTAGCGGTAGACCGATTTACAAAAATGGAAAACTTTATTCCAATTAACAACACAAACTCACCCACGGTGGCTAGGGCTAATTTGGTGAATGTATGAAAGTATCATGGTTTTCCTGAAGATGTCATCGCTGACAGAGACTCGACGTTCACAGGAAGCTTCTTTACAGTCCTATACACCTGTTTAGGAATTATACCCAGCATGTCGATGGCATACCACCCACAAACGGATGAGCAAACGGAACGAATCCACCAGGTGGTTCAGGCATATTTGGGATCCTATTGTAATTACGAACAGAATGATTGGGCGTCAGTGATAGCTATAGCAGAATACGCCTATATTAATTTGAAGCATACATCAACCAAGATATCTCCCTTTTACGCGGATTATTGATTGGAACTACAATCATCTGCGCAACCAGAAATCAAGTTCCGAAGTCCGGCATTTGAAACGTAAGGGCACTATATGATGCAGGTTCATGAGAAGATGAAGAAACGCTTGGAAGAATTGGTTGAGATAATGAAGAAGCACTAAAAAATGCGGAGAAAGGCGATAAAGCCATTAAAGAGAGGAGAGCTGGGTATTGATAACGGACGGAACATCAGGGCTAATCATAGGTGCAAGAAGCGGGAAGATAAAATGCTATGACCTTTCGAGATGGTATCGCTCGGAAGTAACCTTCGGTATTGCAAACTGAGATTATCCGATTCCTTGAACATTCACCCTGTTTTTAACATTCATCTACTAAAGCGCTATTGGGGAACCAATCCCAAGAAGCAACTAATCGAAGTCGAAGCCACCGGAGAAAACTGGGTAATGGAATCTATCAAAGCGTGTGGACCCTCGGACGATAATCAAAAGCATCACATTTTCTTGTAAAAATGAAACCATTCTCCACAGCAAGAAAATCCGGGGGAATGGTACGAGAATGTAGTGGATAACCACACGCTGTTATTGAAGGATTACTATGCTAGGAATCCTGCGGTAGAACAAGATGGAAGGTTAAATGCATTAAAAGAAAGAAACAACAGGAAGAGAAAGAATGAGAATTAGGATGATTGTCTCGGTTAAAAGCTAAGGAATTGTTGTATTTTGTTATTGATATTTTGTTTTGCGTTGAGAACGACAGAGCATCATTAAGGTCACCCGTCTGAGAGAAGAGGGTGATGGTAGGGGTCCTCCCTAACAAGCGATAGTGATACTCGATTTTGGTTACTGGATGCATACATTTTACGATATGCATAACACCTATGCATGTGACAGTTAGGTGGTCAGTCGTATGGTCTTTAGCGCGAGTTCATATCAGTCGCGCGAAGGGATGCGCAGAGGCGGTATTTACGTTCATCCCTGGATTCTATACAGGATATACATCATAATTGTGCCAGGCAGTTGTAAGTCAATATGCGATTGAGAGACCTCCTCTTCCATACCTGTAAAAGGCTAGGACTCGGAGAGACACATTCCGGTCCAGAGAATCGTCTCGACCATAGCATGACGTAACTGAGGGATCAATGATCTTGGTGACGGCCTAGAGAGGGCACTACTCGTTGGCTCGAGAATTCACAATCTCGATGTAACCCCGCATTGGATATGAGTTCCCGTCAATAATCTTCGTTGGCATAGTGTCGGTTCATCGCCAATGAAATCTGTGATGCAATTAAATAACTTACCTGCATGCGGAATATAAGAGCCAATGAGCATTATCAACTTGGTTGGTAGATGTTCCAACTACCGACTTGTAGGTTGGCGAAAGATGTCTGAGTTAGGAAACGATAAGCTGATCTCAGCGATGGATGGCCTGATTGTGATCAGGAGCGGAATGCATTCAAACCACATTGCAGGGATGCGATACCAGGAGGGTATCGTGGAAAGTTATCACCAGGCGCTAAGAGGACGTGGCCGAGATAACGGTAAAACACCTGTGGAATAATGATCGCTATGTAGGAGCCAGCGTTGTTTGAAGGAATGGAGAATCAGTGAGCAGATCAGCTTTCAGAGAACACCAATGACGATCTTGAAATATTCTTAAGAATTCCATCCTCGTCTATTGAATATTACTTCCCTCATACACTTACGAGATCAGGCAACGTATGTCTACTCAACGACGGACATAATCTGAATACGCACTGCAACAGATCGTCATGTTACTGGGAGAAATATATTGGCAGCTGGCAGCAGCTGGTTTAACCCACACCTACGGTGATGTTTTTCATTTTTCCGAACTCAACAATATCGACTCTCTGGTACCAAGTTATCTGAATTGGGGCACATCACCATTTAAGGAGTGGGCCAAGGAGTGGCTCCACGACAGGGAAGTTCAAACTTCAGGTACGAAGGACAGGGTGTGTGGAGACAGTTTGATTTGGCGCGCTCTTGCATGAGAGATGCAAGAGGTGGAGTCTTAGGTTAAGATAACGAAATAAAGAGAGTGTAGATAGGTGGTCATACTTCGTTCAATAAATGGTGTATTTATTATTGGCATTGAGAATATCCGTTACACGAATGCTGCACCAAAGGATCAAGAAACCATCGTTGAATGGTATACCCAACTGAATGCCCCAACAGCCTGACCCGAGGCATACCATATGACTACTGAGAAGCCAACAAATATTCTACCAAAGCTGCCTACCGAGGTGGATACAGAGAAGTTGACTAAGAACACACCGAAGCTTTCATCTGAATGACTTTTATCATGAAACATTCCACTGCAACCCTGCTGAAAGTCAAATCACGAGATGCCAAGATTGTTAGTGGGGTGCTTAATCCCAATAATCAATACAACATTTATTGAAATAAGTACAACCGCCTATCTATTTCTATTTCTCTCCTCCTCTTAACCTAAGACTCAACCTCTTGTGCTTCCACAAGAGCGACCGATTCTCTTCTCGTGAGTTCCAATGCCGCAACCTCCAATCTTTCCAAGTCAAAACGGTGCCACTGACCATCCCCAATATACACAAAGATTAAACTTCATCGTCGAACAACCACTCCTCGGAAAATTCATTCGAGGTCAAAGCGCTGGTGTTGAGATATCTCAGCACCAGGTAGTCAATATTCGCAAGCTGACAGAAAGGAAAAACCAGAGCGTAAATTTTAATTGAATGGTGGTTAGCCAATTTGAAGAGCAAATTTCCGAAACTGTCGACATCCCGCTGTAGGGCGTACTCGGCTCGTGCATAATAATGTCCACGCATACACTGCCCAGTCACGTGTGTGTATGGGGGATGTAATTTTTAAAATAGATAGAATTCTTCAAAATATATTAAGATCATCTTCGGTGTTCTGACTGTTTGACTGCGGCTTGCTGCTGATACTTCTTTACTCATCTGCAGAAAGATGCCATCTGTTTATAGTCGTCTTCGACAGCTTGTGCACCCATACTTCAACGCTATGACTACATTGCTCAAGATAGCGCTATCAGGGTCGCATCATGCGCCCGGTGACAACATGCCATGCACCCTAGTAGGTTATCGTGCTTATGCATCTGCAGTAATAAAGCGTTACACTCCCAATAAGAATTAGGCCATCCACCGCACGGTATCATGTCAGACACAGTGTCAGATAAAACATGAACTTGGACATCTCGCAATCCTTGAGCCAGTAGCTGGAACATCTGCCGATCTTAGTCGGCAGTGCTTATCGTAAATTAATGCCTCACCTTCATTGCTATTTGGCTTGGGTCATATATTTGATTGGTGTCCAACCAATACTATGCCATCGTAGATCCTGACGCGTCAGCTCGTATAAAATAGAAGTCTGACGTTGCAATGCATACTAACTCAAACCAATCAGCAGGGTTGCTTCCGACCTCATATCTTCAGCCGATATCATAAATCTCTCACTCACGTTATGCCTTGGCCAAGACCAGTCTCTTTGGCCGGGTAGTGTGCTGATGACTCCTGTCGCCTGAGGCAATATGTCGGCAATCCCTCTTACTCGCATATTGAGTATCAACCACTGTGTCTATATGGGCAAATCCCGCCATTTTCTGAGATAATGAATGTGGTTGAAAACTATGCACACGGCTGATAAAGATTTTCCCCCCTATGGCGCATAGCTGCATCGTGTTAAGTGACTGTGCTAAGCAGTAGCTTATCCGATCGACACGCGATTCATATGTATCCCCGCTAAAGGACATACCACTGGCTTGCTTGACGATGTCATGAATAGGTGTTATGCATATCACGTAACTAGAACGAGAGTAACTCCGTGACATGTATTCATCTCAACTATCGCAAGTACCATTATCGCTGTCAAGGGAGAACCCCTAACGGAGATCTGCAAATGCAATGAACAATGCGGCTTTCCGAGAGCAGCAGCGCGCTCCAATCACGGTGAGTATGACCATCTACTGTGAAAGCTCACGTGTTAGATAGTGTAAAGGCATACGCCCGTGTATGGCCTTGTAGGAAGGTATATCAGAAGATACGGTTGCAAACGTGGATATCAATAGTATAAAGTAGTATTAAGGTAAGTAAGGTAAAATTATCGCTAGAGATCTATGGCTCGTGGCGAGCCGACTATATAAAGCAGGCATTACCCGGCCCTGGACACGTCACGTGCAGCCGTGCCATTACATTATCCCCCTCTTTAGGTGCATACCCCCTGGGCTGCATAATCCCGTACAAGAGTAGAAAAGAATGACAACAATCAAATAACCGTTCAACGTACGCAAACGTACGAACCCATAAGTCCCACAACCGATTAGTACCGTATGGTAGCCATTCGGCGGATCCGGCGCACGGGGAAACTCCGCTTACACTTGACTTATCTCAGGAGGTGGTAAAAACCCGTGCCGAGGCCATTTGTACTGGGCCGAGATCTAAAGAACTAAAAAAGTAAGGAAGTAAAGAAGTGAAGAGAAGAGAAAGAAGGATCATCCAAAGTAACACCGTCCTCCATATCTCCACTTCCAGAATGTCCGGCATCCGACCATCCAATCTTGCACTTGTAACTCATACCAAGTGTTGGCCATTGTCGGAAGTAGACACAGTAATCTCAGTGAAATCCTCAATCGTAGTATGAGCCTCGTCTTGACTTGGCGGCATAGATGGTGGCTTCCGCTCGCTGCTCATCATCACCATCGCCATCGCCATCGGCCATTGCATTGGTATATCTAACTTGTAAGCATCCCAGTAACCGGTCATAGTCACCATACTTCCAACTGCGCTAGCACTTGAGCTCTCGCAATTCCTCGTTAACAATTCCGCAAGCCAAGTCCATCAGTGATCATTGTTGCCGCTTTGGAAGCTTTTGCTCCCGGTATCATAGCCGTCGGTGAGGGCAAATCATATATGACCTTGTATCTATCTCGTAAGCTTCTCCTGAAATAGTTATTCATACCATATATATTCGAACGAGTTTGCGGTCTCCAGATCCTCGTGCTCCCCAGATCCTTGTTCATAGCTTTGTGGGCTAACCTCGACATCGAATGCCATCTCTTGCATCCGGTGGCCTCACACGGTGCACATCAGTAGTTATATTCAAACTCCTTCAGCATCGGCCAAGCAAGCGTGTAGGCCTCCAGTATGGTCGTTCGGCAATCATTTCGGTAAGCCGTTTGGTAAACATCCCGGTCGGTACCTTCGGTAGAGGGCTCCCAATAATCCTCTTATTCAATCCCAATATTGAGACATTCGGCCATGATCTTGGTCGGTATGCTCAGTCATCATCTCTTGATAGTGGTGTCGACTGTCTTTTGCGATGCCGTTCGGTTGATTATTTGGTACGTTCGGAGATCATTTTCGGTCTCGTTTGGAACTGCTTCGGTAGACGTAATTGCACTCGTTCGGCATAGATCAAACTCGCTTGATTATCTCATCATCTCTCCGGTGCTCAGATCATCGCACTGATCATCCTCCTATTCGGTGTACTTGTAGGTACACTTGACATCTGCCCTGTGCTCGGTGCACTTATTATCTCCAATTGCTCGTTGCACTCGCCGGGTTTCCTCCGGGTATGCTTTCTGCTCCTTCTCCAGGTGTTCTTGCTGTCACTTATCTGGGTATCCACATCATCGTTTTCTGAGTTCACTTGTCGTTTGATCTGGTTGACTCTTCTCCATGTGCTTGTTGACTCTGCTAGTGATCTCTTCCAAGGTACACTCATCGACTAATCTCCAGCTGCCATTCTCTACCGGTAAGTGCGCTCCGAGGCGCTTCGTCCCAGCACTTCTTGTACGCTGATTGCTTTGATTCCGGGACGGTCTTCCCCCTTTTGTAGATCGGAGATCCGCCGAGGACTAATCCATTTTGGCTTCTCCGGGTGCCATATAGGTTGGTAAGACTTGATTCTGAAGTTGATTTCCAGTAGCAGCTGTGTATCTCGGGATTGTGGAGACAGAGTCGGGATTGCCGAGACTGAGTCGGTATTGCCGAGACTGAGTCGGGATCTCATTCGGGATTGTAACTTGTACATGCCGCTACTTGATTCATCTGTAGGTGCGTTTTCCATCTCTTCCCTGCGTGCACTTTTCGTGTTTGCTAGCCGTCTTGATTGGTGAATGCGTTTCATGGTGCTTCGTTCCTGCACTTCCGGTACGGTAATTGTTCGCAGTACGGGTTGTTGCAATTCCGGCACTGTCATCCCCCTCTTTAAAGATGGTTGCTCCGCCAAAGACTAATCTCGTAGCGCTTCATGATGTGCGGTACCAGCATTGTAGCTGTGTGACTCGGGATCTCATTCCGGATCGTATTCGGCATTGGAACACGGGCATATTGCTGTGTAATTCGGTATCTCGGAATAGGGCTCTGAATAGTAGTCGGTATCGAACCATGCCGCCGGTACATCGTATCCATGCATATCTGCGTTCCATCGAAACTTCGTAGTTTGAAATCAAAGTCGTGATCTCGAGAATGGTATAACTTCGCATAACCTCAATAACTTCATACAAGAAGGAGACCGATTGCCATCTGTCTCCCGTGATCCATTTCCTGTCAACCATCTCCTGACCGCAATCCATCTCCGGTCATCCACCTCCGGTCATCCATACGTATGACGTCGCGATCGATATCCGGACGCGATCCATCTCCGGATGGGATCCATCCCTTATCATCCATCTCCGGCAGCAATGCCTCTCTGGCTGCGATCCATCCCAGGCCGCAATCCATTTCCGGCAGCGATCCAGTTGGTTCCAGCCATTCGATTCCACCCGGTGCGTTATTGCGCTCGTATGGGCCGCATTCCGTGACTGCTCCTGTAGCTCTGTAAGCTCTCACAAGGTCATATTTACTAACCTCCATACTGTCCGTCTTCCATTGACTCTTCATCGCAGTCCCACAATCCATCCGGTGACATATCATCCATCATAAGAAAATACCCACTCATCGATCCGTCCATATGGTGTGGGATCTTTAAGTCCAAATCCATTATCCGGCCACGTGAGCACGTGATCTTAATCCACGCAATTGTGTGAATATCGCTCCACCCAACTCCGAAGGTTGTAAATCCGCCCATATGGTAAATTGTAGCCGCGCTCCAAGTCGATAGCATGGTCAAATGACCGATGCGCCGCCAGTGTCTCCGGCTCTTTGCTGAAAACCTCCACGAATTCTCCGTATACAGCCGGGGTATGTCCTCCATCGTCTGTAGGCACCATCTTTGTTGTTGTGCCGGCCCCATCTTCAAACATTAGATCTCAATTCGTACTAGATATGGAGCGATATGAAGGAATATCCAGGAGACTGGAGTTGAAACGGCTCGCCACAATATGGCAAAGCCCTGCCGTCCAGTACTCCCTGCGTGTCTCGGCGTGCCGACAACGTTTACACGAGTATACCCTTGGGAACCTCTTTCTGGCCGTTGCCGCCGCTGCTCCCTGCCCTCCCGTCCAGCGCCTGGGGCCTATCTCACTCACCATCAGTGATGCCTTCCACGGTCGCTCCCAGCAGCCCTATACGAACTCCCACTCTTAGGAAGAACGTCCAAATGACCTGCTCATTGGCCAGTAGATCGTCAATAGCAGTAGCTCCAAGTATTTGTATATATGAAGTACAGCCACGTTCAGAACGCGCCTCCTCCCTAGCCGTGATCCTGGTACATTCCCGGGGCATACCTGATGGCCTGCCCTGTCTACTGCCACCTCTTCCGCTCACCCTGGGGTTGCAGAGCCAAAAGTCTAATGCTTTGCAAGTCGACTCTAGGATTCCTGGCCTGGTACCAAGGTAATTCCTATCACTCTAGCTCACAGTGTATTCACCGCAGCTGCCACCATGTGTACGAATAAGCTCACTGAGCGAATCACATACTTGTCACACCCAATTGGGACTGTCTGACAACCAAATATCCGTCCATTCCCACGTGGGAATACGACACATCAATTGAACCTCTTTGCACTTTTAAATACATGTGGAATCTGCTGGTCTCCTGGGAGTGCCCAGGCGGTCCATCCTCCGGTAGCCCCATGGATCCTGAGAATCCTGGCTACAAATAACTTCATCTCCATTGCAATCCTAAAAACCCGCTTCGTGTGCCGTCGTATGGGCACATATCCGGATTCGCTCGTTGGCGATCGGCTTTCATTGACTTGTTTGACGAAATAGAATAGAGTTGGCACAGATGGCTCTCTGTCATCACAACTATCCGATTTGGTCGTCCAATCAGGTGCGAATGGTGATAATTGACAATGGTCATTGCGAATTGTACCTGCTAGCCACTTTAGAATATTCAGGGGTTAATATACTTCCCATTCAGGGCTGAGGCACGATCTGCGATCGCCACTCCACTATCTTGAACTTCGTCGATCGATCTGTATACAGCCTTGTAAGACTTCCGTAGTCGCTGCGGTAAGCTCCTAACAGCATCCGTAACGTAGATTACTCCACTGAGTCTTGTAGAAGGTAATCGCGATTGGAACTGCCATCAGTGGCATCGCTAGATGTGAATCGTGCGTATCGCGTAAATCCGCCCTTATCCTCCATAGGTGCACTTCATTCGAGGTGTGTACCCGTTTACGCTCAAGCTGCTTCCGTAACATCGATAACTCCATTGAGTCATGTAGAAGGAAATCACGATTTCAACTGTACCCGGCGATGTGGATCTACGTGAATCGAGTGTAATTCGTAAACCGTCTCTGGGGAATGGCCAGGCTGTGGCATTGCCGGTGACGCGACTCTTGTGGACGCATGGGCTAAGGAATGGTCCCTGTAATCGTCAATTGACTTAATTGGAAGGTAACATATCGAATATCGTTGATGCCGTGATTAAAAGCCTTTGAGTTCTCGTATGAATTCGTTGAAATGGACTTCGTCTGAAATGGTCTTGGACGCGTCTCCAGGCCGGTTGCTCTCTGGAATCAACTCAGGCTTGTCTCTGCTACTGTTAACCTCAATTCAATAAACATATCTAGACACTTCGCTGATGCAATCAGTGCTCTCAAATCTGTATGATATCTTGCGTGTAGACTACGTGTCGTGACGGGTCGGAACGTTGTAATTCATGAAATCCAGTATGCGAAATGTATCTGAAATTCACGAGCGATAATCGTGTAAAGGCATACGCCCGTGTATGGCCTCGTAGGAAGGTATATCAGAAGATACGGTTGCAAACGTGGATATCAATAGTATAGAGTAGTATAAAGGTAAGTAAGGTAAGATTATCGCTAGAGATCTGAGGCTCGTGGCGAGCCGACTATATAAAGCGGGCATTACCCGGCCCTGGACACGTCACGTGCAGCCATGCCATTACAGATATGGATCAACGAGATACCGCCCACGCTCGATGCAATTGGCGTCCCTTCTACCACCCTCACATGGTTACCAGCGAGTCACATATGAGAACCGATGGCTATGACGATGCCAGAAGCGGAAGCTCACATTAATGTGCAAAGTTCAAACGAGAGCGATGGGATGATCGATGATTTCACCAATATTAACCTGGCCAATACCGACGATGGCCTTTGCCGAGACTCAACTCGATAAACGAAAGCCGAACCGAATTAAATGTCAAATCACAGAGATTAAGATTACAATTCCGAGTTACAATTACCTGCTACCTAGGCACAATGGCAATCGACGATCGATATGATGAAGTCGTCGACAGAGTAACGAATTTTCAAAGAGGGAGATAGCCATGTCTATACGATCAAGTCCTACCAACAAGTCGAAGCCCACCGAGAGGCAGTCTACCGAGAGACGCACTGAGAAATCGACCAAGATTCTACTGAAGCCGCCTATGGAGAGTGCAACAATGAAGTCGAATGGATGGTCACCAAAGCGGACATAGAATGACGATTACAGAGTCAATACTTCTTACCGATGACTACAGACGGAGAGATATTCTATGCAGCACTTCAGGAAGGCTCGGGAGAGCGCAAGTTCACTTAAAATTGTTAAGCATAACCGTTTTAGAGAAGCTTACATGTTAGATGTCGACGAATGAGACAAGACTTCACGATTGACATGCACGATTGATGGTCACACACGGCTATGAATGATGCCCGCAGCGGAAGCTCCCATCAATGCCAAGTCGTGAGCAGCTGCTCAACCACCCTGAGGATTCCGGGCAAGACCTACACCAAGATGCGAGCTACAAGTCCGGTACCACATGGACTGCCGGATGCTGGATGAGTGTGGGAATGGAGATAAGGAGGCATTCAGGTCCGAGACTCGGGAGTGGAGGAACTGGGTCAATAGAGTATCGGAACTCAGGACCGGAGGAAAGTTAACCATTTGGTGTTCCTTTCTTCTGTTTCTTTTCTTCTGTTCTCTTTTCCATACTGCTTTACTTCTTTTGATCTCGGCCCAGTACAAATGGCGTCGGCACGGGTTTTACCACCTCCGCATCACAGCCAAGTGGAGCTGGAGTTACCCCGTGCGCCCAAACCACCGAACGGCTACCATACGGTGCTAATCAGTTGCGGGACTGATGAGTTTGTACGAGTACGTACGCGCCATGATTGCTTAATGCTTTCTTTTCTTTTCTTTCCTTCTCTCTTGTACGGTTTATGCAGCCCTGGAGGTCTGCGCCTAACAAGGGGGATAATGTAATGGCGGCTCATAAACCGGGGCCAGGTAACGGCCATTCTATATGCTCGGCTCGCCACGAGCCATAGATCTTGTGAGAAAATATCGTTATACATCTACACCTACTATCACTCGCATCCACGTTTGCAACCCTATTCCTATCATTACCACACATATGCATATAATGCCAAAAGCTGGCGTACGTGCCCTTACAACAGGATTACAGATGGGTTCAACATAGCATTTGGAATATTCGTCACGATGGGGGAAAATCGCAAAACTAGCTTGTTCAGAATCTTGTTCCCACTTCACAATGACTGAATATTTGTCATTGGCAGTACGGGAACATGTTTGGCTGCCACTGGCATTCCCAGTATGGCAGCTGATGCGAGTATGACATGGCAGGCAATACCAAATTATTGATGAGAGACGTTATCTGACTAGCAACAACCCCTTGTTTATCATTCATGTTGCGTAGTTGTTGCCGGTAAGTATCGGGATGAGATGTTTGTAGGACGATGAAAATGATGACCAATGGTTGGGCATGTGTAGCGATCGGTTTTGAGTATTATAATGAATGAGATAGTGGGTCAACAACCGGGCTTATACCCTGTTGTGATCGTGAGCGGGAGAACTGTATGGATTGGCAACACAATGATGTATTTCTAGGTACAGGTGGAAAGGTCCAAGATGTATAATAAATAAAAGAGTAGTGTGATGTCTTAAAGAGCAGTCATGAACCTTATTCCCTATCAACAGGGCCAAGCATGGTTCCTAAGGCCTATAGTTTAACTGTCGGCACCTGTAGGTAACTTCAGTTTCTTCCGGCACTGGTATTTTCAATCAGTGCCTCTTATACATAGTGATTTACCAATAAATACTGAGATTCAAGTACATGGCGTGCGGTAAAGACAGAGCTAGAAGTCAGAGATCACATGATCAACAATCTGCTGGAACACACACCGCATTCAAAGGGAATTGCTGATAAAGTGTGGTTCTGGCTCGATGAGCTGAGAAAGACGGTGGGAGGATATAATACTACCCTCCCGCATGGATCCACATAATCTCCGCCAGACCAAGTGAACGTAAATTTTGGAAACATATTGAGTGTTTTTTCTTTGTATGATGATAAGATGATGTCTATCTGCTCCACAGTCTCCAGAATACAAACTTCCCTTTGTTCAGTCAATTGCCAAGACCCAAACATCTCTGTACAACCATTGTCACCCAGTCCATCTCCGTTATCCCAGTATCTGCATACACCACCCATCAGGTTCCCTCTGTCAAGTCGAGGGGCAGTCGTGACGAGAAACAGATTTTGTTAGTGGGGTGCTTATTTTCTAATTATATATAGTTGGTATGGCCCTAGATCCCATTCCTTAATATTTCAAGCTGCATTTCCCTTTTTCATACATTTCCACCCGTTACAATCTGGCATATGATTGCTCTCATTACTATCATTAGGCCCGGCGCAGCATTGGCACTCTATTGCCACCTTTCTATGTTATACCACTGATTTGTCAATTCCTTCCGTTTGTTCAAGATGTAATTAAGCCGGTATCATATGCTACTTAGCTGACTATAATTGTTGCTTCGTTGTAGATAATGGATTAATCCTTCCATTCCAAGTTCAGAGAAAAGGATCACAAAAATAATTTATTCTTGCTTGCTCTGGCTTTCAAAAGAATTCTTGTACGTGATTCAATTGATCTTCTTCCTCAATGCCCCATAGGATTGGACATATTTCTCGAATTCTGATATGAGATAATTTATGAATTTGTATTATCAAGCTGTCTTGCAATCCTAGTAAGGTTGATAACCACCACACGTCCAAAGCTACCAACGGAAACTAATTAATCAGGCAAAAGGTGATAATGTTAGCGATGGCGTCTACAATTGCGACGTTTTCTTGCTGAGACACCACAGGCATTTGGAAGTTAACCTTTGATGATTTTGTCTCATTGTTTCCGCTTTCAGAAATTTTGATCTTCACAATTTTCACCTCTGAAGGGAATTTATTGTGTTTAACGTAAATCACAAGGACTGAAGAAGTCTGAGGAGTGCTGATTGCCACCAGACACACAGTACTGCAAATAAACATCACCTGCTAACAAATTTTTTAATAATTTCAACTCATACTGGCAACTCAATATCAGCTTGTTTCGGATAGGTAATACTCAGCAGAGAGTGCATGGCTGCTGTGACAAAAAACATTTAGATTTTGATGTATGTAATAATAGGTATAAGTATGATAAAAACCAATGATTCCACCAGTCCGGACAATCCCGGTCCGGGGTAGGGCTCAATCCAGTCTGTTCTAATGGCAAGGTCGAACTTGATGGAACCCAGACTGGCAGTCTTGGACTGGACGGGCTTGGTTTGGACCGATCCATTTAGGCTTATAATTTTGACGTCACTTTTTAGCCAAGTACTACTGAAAACATGACTCATCCTCACTTTTTATCTCAACTCACCCCCAAATACCCACTCTGATCGAAATTATACCACTTCTGTCTGTATATTCATCTCCAGCGAGATATATTTTCCCCATTCAAGGAATAATTGTGAAAGTATACCCTAACCCTGGACACCGCGAGGGATTGGTTCGGACCAAGCCCAGTCCAGTCTGTCAGAATCCTGGATCTGTCTGATCCCAGTCCAAAAAATTCTTGGACTCGGCAACTGAACTGGACAGTTCCGGTCTGGGCTGATCCTTTGTTTGACCGGTGGAAACATTGATAAAAACACAAAAATATTTTAGATGGTTATTTGGCTGGTAGGTATTTCTGACAGTTCACTGCTAGGGCTTGTGCTTCTCATTACTGCAACAATGTGATCTCTTGGTTGTCATGTCTTGAACTATGAGATGAACTGAGCACTATCCCTCCCTAGAATTCAGTTCCCTTGTCTGTTTTGTGATTATATTGCCCATGATAGGTTTTTGTGCTGCACAGGACAATTTCCCAATGTGCCCGGTGAGAGGTGGCTCGTATCCTCAACAGTTATCATGTTTATGCCCTGTGGTTATCAAGTGTTACACTCCTGATATGAATCATGCAATCCACTGCCTGATATTATGTCAGATAATATAGCAGATCATAACTTCAACTTCGACATTTTACAACACTCATGGTTTAGTAATTGGGAACTCTGCTCTTCATAGAAACCCACAGTTTATCGCAAATTGATGTCCCAACTTCAATGCTATTTGGGTCGCGGCATAAATTGAGCTGGGTACCAACCGATAAGATGTCGACTTGGATCCTTACATGCAGCTCAACTCTAACAATTCATGTTTGACTATGCAATGTGTACCAATGCAAAGGAATCAATGTGGATGCTTCGGGACTCATATGATCATCTAATTACATTATCTCCTCTGTCACACCATGCTTAGGCCCAGACAGTTAACTGTTGCCGCAAAGTACCCAGGATGTGTGTGTCTCCCAAGGTTAAGTCCTGAAGTTCAAAGTCATTCTATCGAGGCTAACGACTGTCTAGACTGGGAGTTGAGATAATCTTCACTCTGATGAGATATGTTCCACATGTATCAGAGAAATGAATCTGGTTAAAAAGAACATGCTCGGCAGATGCAAACTTCATTCAATTGCACAGTGCTACTGTATCTACTTAGGTGATTTAGCTGAGCGATGGGACATGCTCTTCCAATCAAGACATGACTTATATAGAGCTCGCTCAAGGTTCAGACAGAATTGGAGAGTTCTTGGGATGGCATGATTAGGTGTGATGCATACCACAAGAGTAACCCCATGACATGTATCCATATTTGGTTATTCATATACCGATATCACTGTTATGGGAAAACCCCCAAATGATGTTCCCAGCCCAAAGATTACTGGTATGTGTCCATTTACCTTGGCTTCATATTTTCGTTGAAACAGCAAGGCTCCAAGTGACGTATCCAGGGCTGTGTAACAGCCAGTTTATACTTGGTCACTTTGCCAGGAGCCTGGGATCCCAAGTGATATTCTTATGTACTTACTAACTGTGATACTACTCTAGATGATTGACATCCACATTTGCAATTGTATCTACTAATATACCTTCCTCCCAGGCCATACCTCAGGGCGTACTATTACTTTGCATCATTCTATAATGTCAGAAAAGGTTAGCATACAGGATTGCTTGAATTACCCCAATCTGATGCGTCATCACACACGAAATCTGGGTTTGAGACCCTCCTGATTTCAGAGGATTGATTGCCTCAGTGAAGTGTCTTGAGATGTCAGTTGAATATTTGGTAATGGTAACGGCGACAATTCCGAGGAGATTCCAGAGGTCATCCATCCTTGAAAGGAGTCACCAAGCAAGTGAGTCAAAGTCAATTGGAAAGATAACAATTGATATATTCCTGAAAAAGTCTTGGTGAAACAGAACCAGTGCATTATGTCTACAACAATAATAACAATTGGAAAAGGGATTGCGGAAATAAATTCTGGAAGGTGAATTGACCGCAGACGAAGCTTCCCATCACCATCTGGATGCCTGGAGGCGGGCGCGCACAAGAAGCCACACAATTGAGTGGATTCACACGATATCATCGCAAAAAACGAGATTAACTGCATGTGTCGGCCAATGAGCAAGCGACGATCAGCCCTACGTTGGAAGCGGTGTGTTTCATTCAACTGCAGACAAATGCCAGGGTTAGTGATAGGAGCTTACTGGACATGGGAGAAGAGGCAAATAGAAGAATGGACGCCCTAATGCATTTGGTGAGGAGGACTGCGACGCAGGTGACATCCATCACCGCGCACTCAGCAGCCAATCCGAAAGGAGAGCACATCAAGAGAAACGAAAACCAAATATGTAGGAGGATGAAGGTGCTCCCTGGGACCTCCTGGGCACTCTAGACATGGAACAGCGGTATGGAACGTATCGCTAGGCAGTGTGCCCGCATACAGGCAGATTTAAACCAAAACATTGCACCCATGGCGAACATGCTGCAGACGCAGACCACACAGCAGGAGGCGTAGTGGCAAGGAATGAACACGAGGTGGGAGGTATAAGTGGTAAAGCGCGGCGCTTACCACCAGGATGACGTACTGTGGCGCAAGATATCATGGAGATGGTTCCAAGAGTGGTTGTTGATACTGAATCGGTCGAGGGATAGGAAGGGACAGTGGACACCGTGGATGTCAGCTTGGAGGGCTCAATGAATGCACACCTGACGCGGACAGGTGGACTGAAGAAGATGAAGGATTGCCAGCCACTGCAGACTGGAAGGCCACTCCAATTGAATTCAACGCCGAAACAAATACCAATCCTACACACCACACTGATGTTAAGTGTTGTGCATTAGCAGCGAGAATGATACTTGTAAATGATCGGATGCATACATATTGCATGATATGCAAACACCTATGTAAGAGGTATTACAAGTGGGTCAGTAGTATGCTCTTTATTGGGAAGTCATACTACTTGCAAGAAGATTGTAGACAGTTGCGGCTGGTAAGAACTCTTGCAACTGCCAAGCCTTACTGGGATTTTCAGTAATCAGCAGTGCCAGTAGAATCAATCTTCTTGAACTGTTGGAAACTATGCGGGACATGCATTGTTATCAAGAACAGCAGTTGTTAGTCCAGCACGAATAAGAGGACTCTTTACTCCTCCCTGTTACAGGCAAGTATACAGTACTCCACTGTGCGGTCGGAGCATTGTCTCGACTTCAGCATGACGTGACTGAACAAATGATGACTTTGGCTCTAGCCAACTGCAAGCAGCACACATTGGGTTTTGTGGTATAGATCGCAATGTAAACTCGGATCGGATACTGATCTTACATGTCTATGCTCTCCATTAGCATAGTATCGGTTTGTCGCCGATGACGCAATTGAACAACTCATCGCATCTGGGATTTTAGAGGCAATACGCCATACCAATGTTGTTTTGTAGATGTTCCAACTACCAACTCATACGATTGCAAGATATGTAAGATCAAGCCTGTCTGATGCGTTTGCTGGCATGACATCATGCGATGAATGGCCTGAATCCAATCGGGAGCATCACAATTTGAAACCACATTCCATGAACACAATGCCTAATAGGAAGCTTCGCTTATATATCACAAAGTGCTGTAATGGTGTGAACACTGTAATTCTATGATCAGCATCGTAATCATAGTAACTTGATGTGGTGACACAGGACCTGCTAAGTTGGCTGCGAAGACACTGCATTGCTCTGGCAATTGAGAGGGAACTCATGCCCCAATGCACAGTCATCACAGAAGCACTGAAGACAATCTTATAACACTATTAAGAATTTTATCTAATAAAATCTACAAACATTACTACTCTTACTCACACAGAGATGGGTCCCTGTGTGCCTGGTCATCTGTGATGGGGGTGTTTTTTGTTCCCAATAATCAATAGAATATTAAATGAATCTGAGTACCGCCGCCTATCCAGCAATCGCGATTTGTGTCATCTTATTCCAAGACTCAGTCTCTTGCACCATACTGCAATAGCTTCCTAGATGGAACTGTCCCCAAAGGTCGTCTCCTATATATCGCACGATTGAACTTTCCCATTGTGGAACCACTCATGTGCCCAGTCATCAAATGGTTGTATGGCCGTGTTCGAGAACCTCATTACCAGGTAGTCTATATACTTGGGTTCGCAAACATGAAAGACAGCTCGCTTGATGGGGATGCAACCTCCCACTGGCAGGTGAGGGAGGGATTCTCCGAACAACACAAAAATTTCTTGCTGAGCGTGCTCGGACTGAGTTAAGTGTCCACCAGACATATGTTTCCAGATCTCGTAGGTGTATAAGGGAAATAATCATGATAGTTTGTAATAGATTGATTTCTTAATAATATGTTAAAATCTTCTTCGGTGCTCACTGAAAGCTAATCATGTTGATGATCCCGATCTCATTCATGCAACCTTCACTGCCAGTGTATAGCCAGCATTCTTCTCTAGATGTGATTGTGATATCTCGGCCACACTCCCTTAACACCCAATGCATCTTTGCCAAGATTCCCTGAGGTTATAGTGTCCCTGAAATGTGGTTTGCAATCGGTACGCTCATGATTACAATCAGGTCATCCATCACCCGATAGCAGCTTACCCACACATTATCTCACACATCTTGCACATGTGTAAGCTGGTAGTTGGAACATCAAGCGTTCCGTTTGGTACTGCTTATTGCCTCAAAAACCCCTGATGCAAGTGAGTGATTCAATTGCGTCATAGATATATTCAGCGACCAACCAGAGCTATGACAACGTAGAGTGTAAACATGTAAACTTGCATCCGATATGCGCTCACATTCCGATCCAGACCCTACAACCCAATGCTTGGTTCCGACTCTATGGTCAGTGTAAACGACATTATTACCTGAGTGATATCATGCTAAGATCAAGACTTTTCTCCAATCAGAACATGCCCCAGGTAAATCCTAGCACCTTACAGGTTAGGAGTGAAGTGTCCCCCTAATCGCATATGTACTATCCACTGCTGTATATGATACTCGTACATGACACCCAAAGTATCCAGGCGTGAACAAACAAATAAGCCTTTGTGTAACTAATGTGAACTCCCTCTACAGAGCATACAACTGATCACTTGATATCAGTAGCATAGGTGATGTGCATATTATTCAATATGTCTGCATTCTTGTGATCAATAACCCAAGTATCATTATCACTGCTAGGGGACAACCCCTAACATCACCCCATTCTCTATGACCGGTGACCTCAACAGTTCTCTGTCATAATAATTAAATACAGTCAAAATGACCAAACAGTATCAAATCCCCTAGCTTTCCAAACTAACTCCCCCTAATCATTTTTTAACTCATTTCTTTTCTCACTTAAACCTCTCATCTCTTTCTCCCGCTGTGATCTTGTGATGATAATCCTCCAACACCCTCAGGTTGTTGTCTGCCACATTGTCGTACGTTTCCCACATATTCAATTTCTGTGACAACTCTTTCCACCGTCTTAAGAACACATAGCACGTAGAATTATTATCCGAGGGTCTGCTCCCTATTATGGATTGCATTACTCTGTCGTCACCATCCACTTCAATTCATCTTATATGCTTCTTGGGATTGGTGCCATGATAGTGCTCTAGCAATTCCGTATTAAAGACCGGATGGATTTTCTAGCATTCTGGCAATTTTGGCTTGTAATATCAGAGTTTACTTCCTACCAACAACACTTCAAATGGTCCGAGCATCGTATCCTCCAGTTTCTTGCACCTGTGCTTTCCTTGAATATTTCGCCCATTAAGCAATCCCAATTCTCGCTTCTTCAATGGCTCCATCGTCTTCCTCTTCTCTTTGTAATGTTTTCGCATCAATTTAACCAACTACGCTAATCGCTCTCCAAGTTACTTATGGACTACGTTGATATAATGTTCTTAAAGTTCGGGAGCTCGATTTTTGTACTGAATGTCCATAGACCAAGTTGTTTGCAGCTCGAACCCATAATTCCCATAAACGGGGCATATCTTAGTTGACACATGCTTTGAATTTTTGTAGACAGACTCTGCAATGGCTAACATTGATGCCCGATCGTTCTGTTGATAGTTAAAATAAGACTGTAAATATGAATTCATTAGTTGATTAATTGGTTCCATTTGACCATTGGTCTGTGGGTGATATGCTGTTGACATACTGAGTTACAGTCCCAAATAGTTACACAAATCTGGGAAGAAACTTGCGGTAAATGTCAGGTCCCTGTCAGAGACAACGTCCTGAGCAAACCTGTGATATTTCGATATGTTTTCCAACTATGCTCTAGGTACAATTGGTCAGTTTTTCTTCTTGAATGGAATGAAATACGCCATCTTAGTAAACGGATCCACTACTACCAAGATCGTCGTGGCTCCACCAGATTCTGGTCGGTTGGTAATAAAGACGGTTCTGATATATATCCATATTTTCAATGCCACTGCCAAAAGATGTACGAAGCCAAGCTCTTGGTGTCTAAGGGCCTTTGTCCAGTGGCAAATGAAGCATTCATTGCCGTACTTCCGTATGTGGCGTTGCGCATTCGTTGAGTAAAAATTCCTCGTAACTATATCAACTGTTCCTTCTCTTCCACAATCTCCTGCTCCCCTCAAGTCATGTTCTAACATAATGATTCCTTGTCGTAGGCATTCTAGTATGTAGATTGTGTTTTACCAGCACACCGGATTTTTCCCAATAGAAAATCCATTATTTATATTTCCTCCCAATGATACCTGCTTGTATAATTCCGTATATCCATTGTCTAATATGATTTTCTCGTTAATCCTTCAGTTTGCCTCTGGAAATACCAGTTTAACATTCAGTGCCAGAATTTGAATTGATCGGAATCCTCCATTGAGATCAATTTCCATGGCCTCGAATTCCAACCTTTGTTCTATCCGTGACATCGTTTGGTTTGTTGCTGAAGATGTAACCCAATCTCTAGAGGTGAACGCCGGGCACCGAGACAGTAGATCTGCTTTGGCTTAGAGGAACCTTCTCAAAATGATGATTGGAAATTATACTGATTAAGTTCTTTTGCCCACCTAGCTTGTCGTCAATTGAGCAATAATGCAGTTTTACAGTACATAAGATTTTGACAATCTGAAAAATCTGTTGTCATATACCCTGCTGCATGAAGAAAATGCCGAGTTTGGTTAAACGCAATGACAACTGCCCATATTTCCTTATGGTACACATCGTAATTTCGTTCCGCAGTACACAGTTTCCCCGATACTAACCCCATTGGATGTATTTTGCCATCTTCAAACTGGTGCAATACTATGTCTGGTATTGCAAAATCTGAAGCATCCGTTTGGATTAGGACTGGTCTGTTCGAGTGATAATGTCTCAGGATACGGGTTTTCCCAGACTCAAACAGTATTGTCATTTTCAAAACGTGCGCTTCCTGAGGTTCCCCCCAGAAACAGTGTTTATCCTGTCTGAGTAAATTGTTAACAGCCAATATTCTTCCTGAGAAATTATTGAAGAATCGTCAGTAAACATTCCATAAGCCTAACAACTGTTGTACTTCTTTCCTTGATGTTGGCTTAGGCCAGCCAACAATTGCTTTTGCTTTATCTGAATCCATTCTGAATCCTGATCAGCTAACCTCAAATGCTAGAAATGTGGTCTCAGTAAAATCGAAAACACATTTCTCTATTTCAATGCACTTGTGGTTATCTATTAGGCGCTGGGATATGTTTGAGACATGTGTATGGTATTTTTCGAGAGATCCTTTAGTATCTATCAATATATCATTGATACAAGATACCCAATCCATCACGTCATACTCGTCGATATGGATGTTGCGTTTGATAACTAATTTGAATTCCAATAGCAGCCATAGATTTCTGTTAATCTCTCTTTTGAAAGTACCTGTCGCATTGCATTATCCAAAATGTATAACCATGGATTCATCCCACCCGAATTTGGTACGAAAAGGAGTATACTGTACCTATTCCAGAGCCATTCTTATCCAGTGAAATGCTGACTTAAGATCGACTTTTGTAATAACCGTTGCTCCATTTAGGCGACCCTGAACATCTTTGAGATTCAATAATGGTGTCCTATCCTTCTTAGTAAAATCATTTTGATGGCGAGAATCGATACAAAGGCACCGCCCACAACCGTTTTGTTTAGATAACACAAATATTGAACTGCCTGCTATTCTACTGGATGGTTGAATATTCCTTTCATGTACCATCGTATCGAGGGATTTTACTAGTAATTGCTCTTCCTGCTGTAATAGTTGATAAATTAGACCCATTCAGAATTTGTCCTTGGGTTCTTGTAACTCGATCTGATGAACACACTCCTTATTATCATGCAGCTTCTCCAATTGGTGGAGATCGAATAATAATAAAAACTTATCATAATGCATGGGGTGTCTCTAAGCTATTGTTGGGTTGCTCATAACTATCGCCCCAATATGTATAGATTTATTGTCAAGAGCAATGCTTTTGTTGTAAGTAGTTGAATAATCTCGGTGGATCATTGCATAACAATAGCATCCAGCTTGGCAATGAGGAAAGTGTATATGACTCGTTGTTGTCCCCCTTGCTTTATGTTTCTCCTGGTACAAGGCTTGTATTAATGCATGATACTTTGCGGAAGTGTGTATTACTTCAAAGGTATGATCCGTTTCGTCAGAGGTTTAATGGTTGCCAAATGACACTCCCGATGGAACAGTAAACAATTCCTTGGTGGGAATATCTGTTCCCAAGATGTCAGATGTTTTAATTGGTTTTTTTCTTTTGACTACTGGTATAGAAAAAGGTTTGGCTGCTGCAGGGGATATAACAAAAGATGTACTTGCCGGGTCTAACAAGCATCTCGAACAAAAGTACTGCCCATCGTGGGCTATAATCACTCCGTAGATTCGCCACTTGCTGATGTTGGTAGCTGACTCTGTTCAAACTTTCATCGACATTGCAGGTTGGTAATAAACAAAGTCAGTGGATGTATTTTGGTTCTTTGGCTGCCTGAGCCGAGGATCTAAAGTGTTGAGGTTTGACATCGCTATCCTTTCGACAATAGCGTAACCACAATGGGTTTATGGCAAATTATGGTATATATAGATTTATATCTCGGTAGTAGTATTTCGTATTTCCTTACTGGCAGCCAGTTTCCATCTTCCGATCATCCTCAGAGGAAAAAATCAGTCACAAAGGAAAAATGTCTTCCTTCCAAGTTCGGTATATTAAAACACTAATTTTTAACCTTCAACCTTAGTGTGGCTTGCTAATTTAATTCTGGCGGTGAATCCGACCAATTCCCCTCTGGCGATTCCTCCATTTCTTCCTCTCTTTGTGGCTCATCCAGATACTCAGTTTCCAATACATCATCCTTCTGTTAGGAATCTTCCTCCCCTGTCTCCTCACCATTGGAATGCGACTCTGAGTCCGAACAGCTTGAAGCCTCACTATCCACTTCGAGCCTGGCGATCTTCATTTTCCGATATTCTTTCAGCTTTGGATCGCTTCTCGTTCCTTTATCCAACATAATGGGCCTGACACAATCCTTAACCCTGTGACTCCCTGTCTAATCGGAAGGCCATGTATATCTCAGGCAGTCATTTGCTGATTTCCTTATCTCAATTTTCGAGGAATCAATTTATTCAACCTTGGAAAAGTCCATCATATTCTTCCGCTCGTACCAGTAATCTGGCAATGTATCATAGTTCTATTCCGATCGCAGTCCATCCGATGTTTCCTTCTTTTGGGATTTTCTATCGAATGTATATGGCCTTGAAAATTTGTCATGATATGTTTTCAGGGTAGGCTTGAGACCAATGTTTGGTGTCAAGGCATCCCATTTTGATGCCATCCACCCTGGTTGTGCAATGATTGTTGTGATTTCTTGATCAGTCTTCCCTCTTAGATCCAGAGTATACATCTGATCCAATATGTTTTGAGGCAGTCGTTCAACAATTAGCTATTTAAGCGCTGCTCCGTGAACCATAGCCTACTCATTCATGGTTTGGATTTCGGTACACATATCACGTATCCAACCATCATACCGGACATTCTCTAACGCTGCATAGGTGTGATCCTTTGCGTCTGTATCATTGAACTTGAGTTGTAGCGTGTTCACATTGCCGGTGATTGACTTCGGGTGTGTTCCGGCTAACGTTCCTTCAAGCCACTGCTCTTGCAATGACACTGCTGAATATTGATCCTTCAACGATTCTATCCATTCAATAGTTCTGTCATCGTTTGGGAACTTTTCTGGCTGATGCTCGATGTAAACCTGAACTAGCACCCACCAGGTATCAATATCTTCTCCTGGATTTCCGCACAACTTTTGACGTTATTTGATTGTAATTGGTTTCGCGAATTCTAATTCTTTAATTTGCATGTATGGTCGAGACATAGTTCTTGCTGACTGTCGTCCATCACCAGAGGGTGGGTGATGTGGTGGTTGTGTTGGATCTCGAGCCACTCCTCCACGTCAGTCGTCTGCTCGTCCCCCACCTATTTGTTTGCTGTCTGCTCCTCCGGCTGCTCCATCACTGTGTGTACCACTTCTCTTCCTTCCGAGCCATATTGATGGACTCTTGGTATTCCTAAGTCCAGACACTGATGGTGACTGGAAAGCAGCTTGTCTTTGTGGATGAATATACTGGTGAGTGCCTGATAGTGGGGTGACACTTAACCGGAACTCAAATAAAGTGGACTCAGAAAATGTACATTGCGTCACGGCCGTGTTTGGCTCTGCCTTGATGTCTTCGACCTGGGCTATTTTCTCGTCCATTGCAGCCTGGTGTTGGCACAACTGCCTCTTAGATGGAACTGTCATTAGGCATTGCATAGTAGCTGCAATTGCCTTATTAACTTGATCAATTTGTTTGAACAAGATTCCTACTGTGTACCGAACAGCTTGAACCAAGGATAAAACCGCAAAGCTTTGTGCCCCACTGTCGCTGTTCTTCTGACTTTGGGCTTCCATTTGTTAAAGTATGCTGGCAAATAAATCAGTGGCCCCCCCCAACTGTTTGAATATCATGTTCCTTTAGAATATGTATACAGGAGCAGATTTCTTCCAGTATTAGATGCTGAAAATACATCATCAATCCAACACCCTGTACTTCTGAATCTATTGGAACTTTCTCGGTCTCAAGTCGACTTTCCCTGATCATTAAACCATTTTTCAGAATGTCAGATTCCTCCTCCAAAATGTCATTCTCCTTGTGACATGCCAGTATAACATGGATGATTTGTTGAGCAAGTTCCGACAATTGTCTTTGCACTAAGTCAGTATTCGTTTCAGTCAGATCTACATCCCATTGACCACTTGGTGCCTCATCGGACTCTTGTTGACAATTGAGTCGCATGTATTCCCTTTGGGCCACTTCTATACTGCTTCGGAATTGTTGGCAGTTTTTTGGGTAATCCAGTCCTGCTGGCGATCGGGACCCCTCTATCCTTCCCACTCTGGGTGCCATAGACTTACTGGTGTATGTCAATCATCTCCTGGGGGCTGCCATCCTCATCTAGATAACTATAATCTGGTAGTAATATAAGTCTGTTTAATTCGACCATTGCTTCATCCCTAAGTGGGCAATTGTTGCTTTGGCAATCGTCAACATCGTGCCTCTGAAGTATATTATTTCCCGTCCATTTATGTTGCCAAGGTATTGATAAGTGTAATACTCTGACTGAAAGTTACACTGTTGGCAGATTAGAGCTGGGCTCATTTCCACGATATTGTATAATGGGCAGCTGACACAGAAGCACTTCTGTTTCTGACAATGAGCACTGCAAGTCCCATGGCCCAAATAGACACAGCTGAAGTTGTCTTCGTACTCATGGCACTGCAGATTCATGGATAATGTTAATCATTGGTTGTTCAATGATAATAAGATGTTGATTCGGATCATTTGGGTATCACATACAATTTGCTCCAACTTTAGAGAATTCTTGTAATAAATTAAGTAACTCAAGTGTCATATAGTCGAAGCTGTATGTCGTATAATCCACATCCACATAACACTGTAGAGTACCAAAAATATGATACTGTTACAGGGGTGTTTAGATCCCAATAATCAATACAGTATTCATTGAATCTAATACAGCCTGCTCTCTAGCAATCTCTTTTACACTGGTAGTATCCTAAGACTCAACATCTTGCACCATACTGCTAGCGCTGCCTTGATCGAATGGTCTCCAAAGCCCGTCTCCTATATGAAGCAAGATTAGACTTCCAGATCCTGCAACCACTCTTCTACCCAGTCCTCGTATGGTGGTTCGCCGGTGATTAAGTACCTCAACACCAGGTAGACAATAATCTCAAGTTTGCAACAACGACAAACCACTTGGTAGGTGTGGTTTGAACAGGCTTCCGCCAGCTGGGAGTGTAATACACTGAGCAACCCCACAAATTGTTGCTAAGCGTAATCAGATGGTTTCAGGCCTCGACCAGACATACATTGGATGATCCCATAGCCGTATAAGGGAAGTAATCGTGATAGTTTGTAATAGATAGAATTGTTAAGAATATTTTAAGATCGTGTTCAGTGTTCTCTGAATACTAATCATGTGGATGATGCCCCTCAGATTCCTTCCACCATCGCTGCCATATTATAGCCAACTGTCTTCTCTTGATGGCATAGCTTTATTTCGGCCACCACCCCTTAGCGCCTGGCGACAATTTGCCATGACTGCCTCAGGTTACTGTGTCCCTGCAATGTGGTTTGAAAGCGTCACGCTACTGATGAGAATCAGGCATTTCATTGCCTGATATCAGCTTACACCCATGTAATCTCAAACATCTTGCAAACATTTGAGCCAGTAGTTGGAACATCTACCAATCTGTTTGGTAATGCTTGTAGCCTCTTAAATCCCTCATGCAAGTTAGTAATTCAATTGCGTCATAAATTTAATCGGCGACGAAACACAACTATGCCAATGTAGAATGTAGATGGATAAGTTCATATCCAATACATGGTTACATTGCGATCCACACCATACAACACAATTCATGGTGCTTGCTCTAGGTTCAACATATAGGTCATTATTCCCTGGGTGACATCATGCTATGATCGCAACTATTCTTGGTTCAGAACGTGCCACACAAAATTTCTCGCCCATTACATGTTCGGAGTGAAAAGTTCTCTTAATCACATATTTACTATACACTGCCGTGTATGATGCACATACATGTCCTGCACAGTATCCTGGCTTGAACAACAAAATGAGCCTTTACGTGATTAGTATGAACTCCTGCTAAAGAGCATATTACTGATCACTTTATTTCACTAGCATAGGTGTTGTGCATAATACTTAGTGTTAGCAACGGGTCCGGGTAACCCGCCACCGGTCCGGGTTTGGACCGTAAAAACGGGTCGGTTCGGTTCCAGACCCGGCCAAAAACCCGACCCGCAGCTTCTTGGCGGGCCAAACCCGGACC
>Ga0307515_10002279_pt1 | contig 42018 bp, 37 predicted proteins | sample 17_EM_MG_FD_194513 | JGI IMG/M metagenome (GOLD analysis project Ga0307515, IMG submission 194513) | Populus trichocarpa ectomycorrhiza microbial communities from riparian zone in the Pacific Northwest, United States - 17_EM | ecosystem: Host-associated > Plants > Roots > Unclassified | place... | reverse complement strand
GGCCGGTCATCACCGTGCAGCGGTTCACCGACGAGGACGAGGCCGTGCGCTGGGCCAACGGCGTCGAGTACGGCCTGGCCTCCTCGGTCTGGACCAAGGATCACGGCCGGGCGATGCGGATGACCCGCCGGCTGGACTTCGGCTGCGTCTGGGTCAACTGCCACATCCCGCTGGTCGCGGAGATGCCACACGGCGGTTTCAAGCATTCCGGGCACGGCAAGGACCTTTCCGTGTACGGGCTGGAGGACTACACCCGGATCAAGCACGTCATGCACAGCCTGGAGGCCTGAGCCGTGACCGCCTCGTCGGAAGAACTGCACAAGCGCCGCACCGCCGCCGTCGCCCGCGGCGTCAGCTCGGTGATTTCGTCCTATGTGGACACAGCGGCGGCCGGCAGCCTGACCGACGTGGACGGCCGGCATTGGCTGGATTTCGCCTCCGGGATCGCGGTGACCAGCGTCGGCAACTCCGCGCCCCGGGTCGTCGCGGCGGTGCAGGCCCAGGTCGAGCGGTTCACCCACACCTGCTTCATGGTCGCCCCGTACGAGTCGTACGTGGCGGTCTGCGAGCAACTGGCGACGCTCACGCCCGGCGGCTTCGACAAGCGGGCCGCGCTGTTCAACTCGGGCGCCGAGGCGGTCGAGAACGCGGTGAAGGTGGCCCGGCACGCGACCGGGCGGCAGGCCGTCGTCGTCTTCGACCACGCGTACCACGGCCGGACCAACCTGACGATGGCGCTGACCGCGAAGTCGATGCCGTACAAGCACCGGTTCGGGCCGTTCGCGCCGGAGGTGTACCGGGTGCCGATGTCCTACCCGCTGCGCGACGGCGGGTTGTCCGGGCCGGCGGCGGCCGCTCGGGCGATCGACATGATCGAGAAGCAGGTCGGCGCCGCGAACGTGGCCGCGGTGCTAATCGAGCCGATCCAGGGCGAGGGCGGCTTCGTGGTGCCGGCCGCCGGTTTCCTGCCCGCGATCGCGGCGTGGGCGAGTGGCGCCGGGGCCGTGTTCGTGGCCGACGAGATCCAGACCGGCTTCTGCCGGACCGGCGACTGGTTCGCCTGTGAGCACGAGGGCGTCGTGCCCGACCTGGTGACCACGGCCAAGGGCATGGCCGGCGGGCTGCCACTGGCCGGCGTGGTCGGCCGGGCCGAGCTGATGGACGCCGTGCACCCGGGCGGGCTGGGCGGCACGTACGGCGGCAACCCGATCGCCTGCGCGGCCGCGCTGGCCGCCATCGAGACGATGCACGAGCTGGATCTGAACGCGGCCGCCCGGGCGATCGAGGGGCAGCTGGTGCCCGCGCTGCGCGGCCTGGCCGAGCGCGACCCGGGCATCGGCGAGGTACGCGGCCGGGGCGCGATGATCGCCATCGAGTTGATCAGGCCGGGCACCAGCACGGCGGCCGGCCCGGAGCCGGACGCGGCCCGAGCCGGAGCGGTGGCGCGAGCCTGTCACGCGGCCGGGCTGCTGGTGCTCACGTGTGGAACGTACGGAAATGTCCTGCGGTTTCTGCCACCCCTGGTGATCTCGGAGAGCGAGGTGGACCGCGGCCTGGAGATCCTCGAAGCGGCCCTGCTGCCCTAGCCACGACAGCTTGAGCGAGGCGACGGTGGCTACTGCTCTCGCGACTGCCAGGGGCTGCCGTATTCGACCAGCTTGTCGAGGAACGGCACCGCGTCGAACGCCTCGGGGCCGAGCACCCCCGCGCCCGCCCAGGCGCCACCGGCGAGCAGCTCGAGCGCGATGACCGGGTTGACCGCGGTCTGCCAGACCACCGCCTGCGAGCCGTACTCGCGCATCGACCACTCGTTGTCCACGACGTGGTAGAGATACACCCGGGCCGGCTCGCCCGCCTTGTCGAGGCCGGTGACCAGCGTCCCGGCGCAGGTCGCGCCGGTCATCCGGTGGCCCAGCGTGGCCGGGTCGGGCAGCACGGCGGCCACCACGTCCCGGGGCGACACCGAGGCGCCGCCGACCCGGACCGGCGTGGTGCGGTCCAGGCCGAGCTTGCGCAGGGTCTTCAGCACGTCGATGAATTCCGCGCCCAGCCCGTACTTGAAGGTGACCTTGCCGGCGTCCACCCAGCGCGGGATCAGCAGCACCTCCTCGTGCTCGACGTGCACGCACTCGACCGGGCCGATGCCGCCGGGGAAGTCGAAGACCTCGGGCTCGGCGAACGGCTCGCAGGTGTACCAGCCGCGGCCGCGTTCGAAGATGACCGGCGGGTTGAGGCACTCCTCGATGGTCGTCCAGATGGAGAACGACGGCGCGAAGTCGTAGCCGTCGACGACCAGGTTGCCGCCGTCCCGGATGCCGATCTCGTCGATCCGGGAGAACAGGTGGTCGGCGGCGTAGCGGGCGAAGACGTCCGAGAGGCCGGGCTCGACGCCCATCCCGACCAGCGCCAGCCGGCCGGCCGCTTGCCAGTCCCCGGCGACCGCGAACTGCTCGTCGCCGAGCTTCACCCCGGTCGTCTCGTACGGATGATCCGGATCCGGATGCGACAGCGACATCGCCATGTCCAGGTAGTCCGCGCCCGCGGCGAAGGCGCCGTGGAAGATCGGCATGACGAAGCGCGGGTCGACGGCGTTGAGCACGTGGGTGATCCCGTGCTCGCGGCACAGCGCCGCCACCGCGTCGGCCGAGGACGCGTCCACCTGCGCGGCGGCGAAGCGCGGGTCGCCGAGCTTGGCGACGACCTTGGCGGCCCGGTCGAGGTCGTAGTCGGCGACCAGGAACCGCTCGTAGAACTCCCGGCCGGCCGCGATGCCCGTCGCGGCGCCGCCCACCCCGCCGGCGCCGACCATCAGTACGCGCATGTGCAGCGCCCTTCTTAGACCCCGCTTACGTGACCGAAACCGTGTTACAGGCACGCTATAGCTACGGAAACACTTGTCAAGAGGCCAAAAATCTGCGATAAACGCAGGTACACGCTCTGTTGGGACGGTTCGCATGGTCAGCTCCGCGCCGCCGGCACACTCCGGCTGGTCGCCGCGCGAGCCGGCTACGGAATCACTCGGCCAGCTCAAACCTAACCATGGAATCCATTGCCCCAGACCGATCGATTGGGAAAAATCGCAGCGTGACGGAGCTGGCGCTGGACGAGACCAACAAGCAGATCATCGAGCACCTGCAGCGGGACGGACGCATGTCGTACGCCGCGCTGGCGAAAATCATCGGGCTGTCGGAGGCGGCCGTCCGGCAACGAGTGCAACGGCTGCTGGACGGTGGCCTGATGCAGATCGTGGCGGTCACCGACCCGCTGACCCTCGGCTTCGCCCGGCAGGCCATGGTCGGCGTCAAGGTCGTCGGCGACCTGCGGGCGGCCGCCGACCAACTCGCCGCGATCCCCGAGGTCGACTACGTCGTCGTCTGCGCGGGCGGCTACGACCTGCTCGTGGAGCTGGTCTGCACCGACGACGACCACCTGCTGCGCCTGCTCAATGACGCCATCCGCACCGTCAAAGGCGTCACCGTCACGGAGACATTCATGTATCTGAAGCTCGCGAAACAGTCCTACGCGTGGGGAACCAGATGAACGACGAGAAGCTGTCCACCGCCGCCCGCGACCATCTCTGGATGCACTTCACCCGGCTGTCGTCGTACACCGGGGCGGACGCCGCCGAGGTGCCGGTGATCGTGCGCGGCTCGGGGCCGTACATCTGGGACCAGAACGGCAAGCGCTACCTGGACGGGCTGTCCGGCCTGTTCGTGGTGCAGGCCGGGCACGGCCGCACCGAGCTGGCCGAGGCCGCCGCCAAGCAGGCGGCCGAGCTGGCCTACTTCCCGGTCTGGTCGTACGCCCACCCGACCGCGGCGGAGCTGGCCGAGCGGCTGGCCGGGCTGGCGCCGGGCGACCTGAACCGGGTGTTCTTCACCACCGGCGGCTCCGAGGCGGTGGAGAGCGCGTGGAAGCTGGCCCGCAGCTTCTTCAAGCAGACCGGCAAGCCGATGAAGACTAAGGCGATCTCGCGCGCGGTGGCCTACCACGGCACCACCATGGGCGCCTTGTCGATCACCGGTCTGCCGAGCCTGAAGCAGCAGTTCGAGCCGCTGGTGCCGAGCACCTTCCGGGTGCCGAACACGAACTACTACCGGCGCGGCGACGAGTCGATGACCGAGGAGGAGTTCGGCGTCTGGGCGGCGGACCGGATCGCCGAGGCCATCGAGTTCGAGGGCCCCGACACGGTCGCCTGCGTCTATCTGGAGCCGGTGCAGAACTCGGGCGGCTGCTTCCCGCCGCCGCCCGGCTACTTCCAGCGGGTCCGCGAGATCTGCGACCGCTACGACGTGCTGCTCGTCTCCGACGAGGTGATCTGCGCGTTCGGCCGGCTGGGTGAATACTTCGGCTCCCAGCGCTACGGCTACCAGCCCGACATCATCACCTGCGCCAAGGGGCTGACCTCCGGATACGTGCCGCTGGGCGCGATGATCGCCTCGGAGCGGCTGGTCCAGCCGTTCCTCAAGGGGTCGGCCTCGTTCGCGCACGGCATCACCTTCGGCGGGCACCCGGTGGCCTCCGCGGTCGCGCTGGCCAACCTGGACATCTTCGAGCGCGAGGATCTCAACGGGCACGTCCGGGCGAACACGCAGCTCTTCCGGTCGTATCTGGACCGGCTGAACGACCTGCCGATCGTCGGCGACGTCCGCGGCGACGGCTACTTCTACGGCATCGAGCTGGTCAAGGACAAGGCGACCAAGGAGACGTTCAACGACGACGAGTCCGACCGGCTGCTGCGCGGCTTCCTGTCCCAGGCGCTGTTCGAGGCCGGGCTGTACTGCCGCGCCGACGACCGCGGCGATCCGGTGGTCCAGCTGGCTCCCCCGCTGATCTGCGAGGAGTCACACTTCGCCGAGATCGAGCAGATCCTGCGTACGGTGCTGACCGAGGCATGGACCCGGCTCTGAGCGCCCGCCCGTCGTTCTGGCTGGACAGCCTGCCCGCCTTCGCGCGCAGAGCCCAGTTGCCCGGTGACCGGACCGCCGACGTGGCGATCGTCGGCGGCGGCTTCACCGGGCTCTGGACGGCGTACTACCTGTCGGTGCTGGATCCGAGGCTGCGGATCGCGGTCGTCGAGTCGGCGTACTGCGGCTTCGGCGCGTCGGGCCGCAACGGCGGCTGGTGCTCCGGGCTGTTCCCGGTGGCGGAGTCCAAGCTGGCCCGCCACTACGGCGCCGGTCCCGCCGCGGCGCTGTACCGGGCCCTGGCCGGCACCGTCGACGAGGTGGGCCGGGTGGCCGAGGCCGAGGGGATCGACTGCCGCTTCGCCAAGGGCGGCACGATCTCGCTGGCCCGCACCCCCGCTCAGCTGCGCCGGGCCCAGGCGTCGCCGTTGAGTTTCCGCTCCGCCGCCGAGACCCGCGAGGTCTGCGGCGCGACCGGGGTGCTCGGCGGCACTTACAGCCCGGACTGCGCCGCGTTGCAGCCGGCGCTGCTGGTGCGCGGCCTGGCCGAGGCGGTCGAACGCCGCGGCGTGACGATCTACGAGGACACCCCGGCGACCCGGATCTCGGACGGCGAGGTGGTCACCGCGCACGGCACGATCCGCGCGGACGTGGTGGTCCGCGCGCTCGAGGGCTACACGGCCGGGCTGGCGGGACACCGGCGGGTGCTGGCCCCGATCTACTCGCTGATCATCGCCACCGAGCCGCTGCCGGCGCCGGTGTGGGAGCGGATCGGCCTGGCCCGCCGCGAGACGTTCACCGACCACCGGCACCTGATCGTGTACGGCCAGCGCACCGCCGACGACCGGCTGGTGTTCGGCGGCCGGGGCGCGCCCTACCACTTCGGCTCCCGGGTCGACCCGTCCTACGACCTGGTGCCGTCGGTGTTCGCGGCACTGCGCCACGCCCTGACCGAGTTGTTCGAGATCAACCCCCCGATCGCGTACGAATGGGGCGGCCCGCTGGGCATCCCCCGCGACTGGATGCCCTCGGTCGGCCTGACCGGCGGCCTGGCCTGGGCAGGCGGCTACGTGGGCGACGGCGTGGCGGCGTCGAACCTGGCCGGCCGGACCCTGGCGGACCTGATCCTGGGCCAGGAGACCGAGCTGAGCAAGCTCCCCTGGGTGGGCCACCGCTCCCGCCGCTGGGAGCCGGAGCCGCTGCGCTGGCTGGGGATAAACGCGGCACTGCAGGCAACCCGCCTGCGCGACGCCGTGGAGCGCTGACCGCCGGGCGAACTGCGGGCCGGCGGCTGCATACTGGGCTCGTGATGGAGTCTGCCGCCACGCCGACCGCCGGGCTGGGCTGATCGCATGCGGGCGGTGATCTACGACGAGTTCTCCGCGCCTCCGGAGCTGCGTGAGGTGCCCGATCCGGCGCCGCCCGCGGGTGGGGTGGTGATCGGCGTCAAGGCGACCGGGCTGTGCCGCAGCGACTGGCACGGCTGGCGCGGGCACGACCCCGATATCCGTCCGCCGCACGTGCCCGGTCATGAGTTCGCCGGGGTGATCGCCGCCGTCGGGACGGGAGTCGCCAGCTGGCGGGTGGGTGACCGGGTGACCGCGCCGTTCATCTGTGCCTGCGGGACCTGCCCCGCCTGCCTGGCCGGCGATCAGCAGGTCTGCCATCGGCAACAGCAGCCGGGCTTCACGCATTGGGGCTCGTTCGCCGACCTCGTCGTCGTGCACCACGCCGAGGTCAATCTGGTCCGCCTCAGCGACGCCGTCCCGTTCGCCACGGCGGCCGCGCTGGGCTGCCGGTTCGCCACCGCGTTCCGGGCCGTGGTGGCGCAGGGCCGGGTCAGTGCGGGCGACTGGGTCGTCGTGCACGGCTGCGGCGGGGTCGGGCTCTCCGCGGTGATGATCGCCGTCGCGGCCGGCGCCCGGGTGGTCGCGGTGGACGTGCAGCCGGGCGCGCTGGCCATGGCGGCCCGGCTCGGCGCGGCGGTGACCGTGGACGCCACGACGACCGATGTGGTCCCGGCGATCCGCGCGTCGACCGGCGGCGGGGCGCACCTGTCGCTCGACGCGCTGGGCAGCCAGGAGACGCTGACCGCCTCGATCGAGGGGCTGCGCCGGCGCGGGCGGCACGTCCAGGTCGGGCTCCTGCCGCCGCGACCGGTCGTGCCGATGGGCCGGGTGATCGGCTGGGAGCTCGAGATCGTGGGCAGCCACGGGATGCCCGCGCACGCGTACGAAAGCATGCTGCCCTTGGTGGAGAACGGCCTGCTGCGCCCCGCGGAGCTGGTGACCGGCGAGCTCGCGTTGCCCGCGGCGCCGGCCGCCCTGGCGGCGATGGACGGCCCGACGCCGCCGGGCATCCGGGTGATCGTGCCCTGACGCCCCGGCCGGGCGCCCGGGGCCTCAGCCGGCCGCGGCCGCGCTCAGCAGGCTCTTCTTCCGGTGGCCGAGGACCGTGTCGATCAGGCCGTAGGCGAGCGCCTCCTGCGGCGTCATGATGTTGTCGCGGTCGATGTCGCGGGACACCTTCTCGCGGGGCTGGCCCGAGTGCTGGGCGATCAGGTCCTCCAGCTCGGTGCGCATCCGCAGGATCTCCCGGGCCTGGATCTCGATGTCGCTGCCCTGGCCCTGGCTGCCGCCCATCGCCGGCTGGTGGATCATGATGCGGGAATTCGGCAGGGCCAGGCGCTTGCCCGGCGTGCCGCCGGCCAGCAGCACCGCGGCGGCCGAGGCCGCCTGGCCGAGGCAGACCGTCTGGATGTCCGGGCGGACGTACTGCATCGTGTCGTAGATGGCCGTCATCGCCGTGTACGAGCCGCCGGGCGAGTTGATGTACATCGTGATGTCCCGGTCCGGGTCGGTGCCCTCCAGGGTGAGCAGCTGGGCCATCACGTCGTTGGCCGACGTGTCGTCGACCTGCACGCCGAGGAAGATGATCCGGTCCTCGAACATCTTGGTATAGGGGTCGGACGTCCGCGTCCCGTACGACGTCCGCTCGGTGAACGAGGGAATGATGTAACGACCCTCAGCGGCCATGACGTCCTCCAAGCTCGATTTCTACTGCTGGCACCGAACGTATCCGGCCCGGGGGCCCGGCTGCCCACCTGTTCGCCAAGAGCGCAGCCTGGCGGAGGTGGCCGACGCTGCATCCTCTCACCAAAAGCGATCGCGGCACTGCTCTGCGTCGACGATGTGGCTTCTCCCGCACGGCGCGGCGCGCAGACCCTTGGTGATCACTGAAACCGCAGGCAGACTGCCCTGATGAGCCTCTCGCCCGAACAACGCGACGACCTCCGGCAACTGCTCGAGGACGAGTTGCGCGCAGCCTGGCGCGCGGCGGTCGAGCGCGGCGTGCCGCCGGAGGAGGTCGCCGAGTTGGTCGCCGACCGGCGGCGGGCGGTGGCGGCAGCCTTCGGCGTCGCCGACGACGACCCGGTCCCCGGCCGGGCGGCCGGGGAACAGCGCTGAGAACCCCGCCGGGTCAGTCCGCCGGCTTGTCGACGATGCCCAGCACCGTGGTCACGATCCGGTTCACCGTGGCCCGGTTGGCGAGCGCGCCGGTCACGCCGCCGAGCGGGTCGGCGACCGCGTGCGGCGCCCGGTCGAGCGTGCCGGTGAACGGCCCGCCGAAGACCGCGCGGATCACCTCGACGGCCACCACCTCGGCGGGCTCGCCGCGGGCCACCCGGGCGTCGATCTCGCGTACCGCCTGGGCCGCCAGGCCGAGCAGCTCCGAGTCCAGCCGTTCGTCCGGGCCGGCCAGGGCCAGCGGGGTGGCCTGTTCGTCCGGCGCGACCGGCGCCCGCTTGGCGCCGAGCGGGCGCTCCACGTAAGCCTCGTACCACTGCGGCCGGCGGCGCATCGCGGCCAGCACCTGCTCCACCTCGCGGCGTACCGTGCCCGGCCCGCTGGTCACCCAGTCGCCGGTGGACACGCCGCGCTGCTGCGTCCACGCCTCGATCGGCCAGACCTCGCCGCCCGCCGCGGTGCTCACCCCGACCCAGACCAGGATCTCGGTGGCCAGCGCCATCAGCCACTGGTCCTGGCCCAGGGCGTCGGCGAGCCAGCCGGGCAGCCGCGGGCGCTGCAGGGCGCCGCGCTGGCCGCGCAGCCGGCGGTGGCCGTTGACGGTCGCCGCGGTCAGCCGGCTGACGATCCACCCCTCGAGCTGCTGCACCGGCTGGCGGGCGTGCGTGAGCAGGTCGTCGACCACCGCCTCGACGTCGTCGTGGAACCGGTCCAGGCACTCGTCGGCGAGATGGTCCACACCGGCCGCGCAGGCCAGGTGGCCCCGGCGCTGCTCGAACTTGCGGGTCAGCCGGGAGTAGACGATCGGCCAGGCCACGTCGTACGCGGCCCCGGTGAGGGCGAGCCGCTCCTCGCCCACGGCGCCGGCCGCCACCGCCGCCAGGCGTCCCTGCCGGGCCAGTTCCCGAAGCCGGTCCACTCGGGAGCCGGTCTCGGGCCGGCGCTCCACCGGCGCGGCAGCGGTGGCCGTGCGGGAGACGTACAGCCCGGCCTGGCCGGCGTTCGGGCGGCGGGCCGCCCGGATCCGCTCGATGCCGAGTCGCAGGGTCGGCCCGTTCGAAGCGCCCACGGAGGGCTCCTTCCGATGTTCCCGTGTCAACAGTCGCGGTCGCCGCACAGCGGCGAGTCGAGACGCCACCGCGTGGACGACGTTCGATGGCTGGAAGCTTGGCCGAAACTGCCCTCGGTGCGCGAGGGGCCACGCCCGGTTACACCGGTTCGGAAACCTTTTCGGAACCTTCAGTGGAAGGCGGCGCGGACGATCGGCGATTTCTCGACGCGACAATTGGCAGCACCGCTCGACCCGAACGGTCGAGCACGGGCCCGGCGCCGCGCCCCCCTCGGGGGATTGACGGCCAGCCTCCGATGTGGATAGAGCGCACCCCCGTCAAGATCAAAACCAGGCAGTTCCGGTACGCCGGGCCGCGGCGAATCCCGGCCGATTCGGTTCGCCGATTCCGGGCGATTATTTTTCCGTGCTACGGTCACAGCGTTGAAGTTTTGATTTCCGTAGACGTTTCCGCGCCTGATGGGTGTCGCAACCCATCAGGCGCTATTTTGCGTTTCCCCGCTTTTTCGCGGCGGGGCCCGGCACGCCGGGTACGAGCGGTCGAAACGGTGACGCGGGTGCCGCACGGTGCGGCTCCCGGCAACGCACAGGGAGAAAACATGACTTCTGGCATCGTGAAGTGGTTCAACAACGACAAGGGCTTCGGATTCATCGCGCCGGACGGTGGCGGTGCCGACGTCTTCGCCCACTTCTCGGCCATCGCGACGAGCGGCTTCCGGGGTCTCGAGGAGAACCAGCGCGTCGAGTTCGACATCACCCAGGGCAACAAGGGCCCGCAGGCGGAGAACATCCGCCCGCTCTGAGCCGTTTTCACCGGGCGGCCGTTCCGCCGCCCGGTGCGGGACCCGGCGGCGCCGGCCCGGCGCCGCCGGGCGCGCGGGAGCCCCCGGGACGGCGTAAGCTCGGGTCATTCCGGGACTGCGACATCGCCGCTGAGGTGTCTTCCACGCCGGCCCGAGCAAGGCGTGTCACCGATTTCCCCGCGGCAGTGCGCCGCCCCGTCGTCGCCGACGTGATCCCTTCGCCGCAACACTCCGGCACAGGAAGCGAATCATGAAAATCCCGAAGCGCGTTATCGTCGCCATCCTCCGCGAACGCAAGCTGAACGCCCGGGCCGACTTCGTCGAACGGGAACTGCCGGACGAGATCGACCCGCAGGTGCACGGTGGCCTGCTGGCCACGCTGAACCTGCGAGTCGAAGACCTGGTCGAGAGCGGACTGGCCCAGCCGCCGGAGCACAAACCCTGATCTGAGCGGGCCCTAGATCCGAGCGGGCCCTGATCTGAGCGGGGATCTGGGGACGCTCAAGTCGCCAGGTCCCCGAATGCCGCGCGTCGCCGAGTCGTACGCCTCGTTTTGCGAGCGCTTGCCTTCCGGTTCGCCGCCATCCGGAGCGCAGAACCTGCGACCCAGGCGACCGGTGAGCCCGCCTGGCGACTCGGCGCGAAGCCTACACCCCCGTCCGGGCGTGCAGTGGCCCCGGCCGGTCCCCGGGCAGGACCGGGCTCAGGCGGCGATTTCCTGCCAGGTCGGGCTGCCGCCCCGCCAGGCTCCGGCGAGAATCCCGGCAGACACCCGACCGGGGCATTCCTGCACCTTTGTCTGGCCGTCGGAGCCGCCGATCTGCACCATCACCTCCCAACGATCACCGTCACTGCGGATGAACACGTCCCGCCGGAAGCGTGTGCTGGAGCTGCCGTTCCACCAGTGGTGCTGAACTATCACGCCGTAACGCTACCCGGGATGGTCCAGGACGCCGAGAACACGGGTGCTAGCACCACCATTGCCGGGGTGCTTCCACTCCTGACCCACCGGCCGCCAGCCGGGAGCATCGGTACATGACGACAACGACGGAGCCCCGGACCACTGCCGGAAGTGACTTCGCCAGGCTGAACCGCATGATCAACGAGCAGCGACTGCTCGAGCGGCGGCCGGCCTACTATGCCGTCCGGCTGAGCGTGGTCGGCCTGCTGCTGATCGGCGGCTGGGCCGCGTTCTTCCTGGTCGGCTCGTCCTGGTGGACCCTGGCCGTCGCCGCCTTCCTGGCCATCGTGTTCGCCCAGGTCGCGCTCGTGGCCCACGACCTCGCCCACCGCCAGGTGTTCCGCACCAAGCGCCCCAGCGAGATCTTCGGCCGGCTCGCCGGCAACCTCGGCATCGGCATGAGCTACGGCTGGTGGATGGACAAGCACACCCGGCACCACAACAACCCGAACCACGACGATCTGGACCCCGATGTCCGGCCCGAGGTGCTGATCTGGGCGACCGAGTCGGCGTTGGGCCGGCGTGGGCTGAAGGGCTTCATCACCCGGCACCAGGCGGGCCTGTTCTTCCCGCTGCTCACCCTGCTCGGCATCGACCTCAAGGTGTCCAGCGTCAAGGCGATCCGGGCCGGCGTGGTCAAGCAGCCGCTGCTGGAGAGCGCCCTGCTCCTGCTGCACGCCGTGGCGTACCTGTCGGCGCTGTTCATCGTGCTGTCCCCGCTGCAGGCCGTCGCGTTCCTCCTGGTGCACCAGGCGCTGTTCGGCGTCTACCTCGGGATGACCTTCGCCCCCAACCACAAGGGCATGCCGCACCCGGACGGAACCGAGGACTACCTGCGCAAGCAGGTGCTGACCTCGCGGAACGTGACCGGCGGCTGGCTGACGAACACGGCCCTGGGCGGGCTCAACTACCAGATCGAGCACCACCTGTTCCCCGCCATGCCGAGCCCGAACCTGCGCCGGGCGCAGCCGATCGTGCAGGCCTACTGCGCGGAGGTCGGCGTGGCCTACGAGGCGACCACCCTGGTCGAGTCGTACCGGCAGGCGCTGCGGCACCTGCACGATGTCGGCGCGCCGGCGCGCGAGCAGCACAAGCAGAAGCGGTAACACCGGACCGGGTCCGGCAGGCGGTGGTGCTAGCACCACCGCCTTCGCTCTGCCGTCGGTCAGAATGGGTGGGTGAGAAGCGCGCCGATCGTGCGACCGGTCCGCCGCTGGGCCGGCCGTGGCCTGCGCGCCGCGGCTGACGGCCTGGTGGCGGTCCCGTTGGCGCTCGGCAGTCTGGCCGCGCTGGTGCTCACGGTGGTCAGCCTGGTCGTCGTGGTGGCGCCCGGGGTGGGCCTGGTCGCGTTCTCCGGCGTCACCCAGTTGGTGCGGGTGCTGACCGATCTGGAACGCCGCGCGGCCGGCCGCAGCGGCGTCCCGATCCCCCGGCCGTACCGGCCCGAGCCGGTGGCCGGCAATCTGTGGCGCCGGGTCCAGTGGATGCTCACCGACCCGGCGACCTGGCGGGACGCGGCCTGGCTGGTGCCGGGCGCGATCACCGGCCTGGTGCTGGGCACGCTGGCCTTCCTGATCCCGCTGTACGGGCTGCAGGGCGCGACCCTGCTACCGCTGTGGCTGCATCTCGGCGGGGCCTGGTACGGCTACGGCGTGGTCTGGCCGATCGAGACCGTCACCGAGGCCTGGCTGTCCGTGCCGCAGGGGGTGCTGTTGCTGGGAGTGGGCCTGCTCGCCGCGCCCTGGCTGCTCTGGCTGCACCACCGCTTCGCCAAGCTGCTGCTGGCCCCGACCAGCAACGCGGGGTCGGCGCCGCGGCTGAGCGAGCCCGCGCCGGGCGACGCCGTCGACGCGCAGGCCGCCGAGCTGCGCCGGATCGAGCGCGACCTGCACGACGGGGCGCAGGCCCGGCTGGTGTCGCTGAGCATGAGCATCGGCCTCGCCGCGGAGCTGATGCACCGCGACCCGGAGGCGGCCCAGCTGCTGCTCGCCAAGGCCCGCGAGGCCAGCTGCGCCGCCCTGGTCGAGCTGCGCCAACTGGTCCGCGGCATCCACCCGCCGGTGCTGGCCGAACGAGGCCTCGACGGCGCGGTCCGCGCCCTGGCCCTGGTGCTGCCGATGCCCGCCGCCGTCGATCTCGACCTGCCCGGCCGGGCCGACACCCCGGTCGAGTCCGCGGTCTATTTCGCGGTCGCCGAGGTGCTCGCCAACGTCACGAAGCACAGCGGCGCCCGGCACGCCTCGGTGCTCGGCCGGCATCTGCACGGCCTGCTCTCGATCACCGTCCGGGACGACGGCGTCGGCGGCGCGGACCCGGCGAACGGCACCGGCCTGCGCGGCATCGAGCGCCGGCTCGCCGCGGTCGACGGCACGATGACGCTCTCCAGCCCCGCGGGCGGCGGAACGCTGGTCACCTTTGAGGTGCCGTGCGCGCTGTCCGAGGAAGCGGCTAGGAGAAGTGGGTGATCGGGCGGTCGACCGGCTGCCCGTTCAGGAAGATGTCGACCTTCTCGTTGTAAAAGCTGATCAGCCCGGCGATCGGCAGCAGCTGCCGGGTCGGAAAATCATAGGACCAGGCCAGATCCGGGTACGTCCGGCCGAGCGTCTCGACGTTCCAGTAGCCGGTGGTCCGGCCCTTGTAGGGGCACGCGGTGCGGGTGTCGCTCGGCCGCAGGTGGGTGAAGTCGACCTCGGTCCGGTTCAGGTAGTAGCGCGTCGGCAGCCCGGTCTCGAACACCATGACCGGCGCGCCGGACTCGGCCAGGACCACGCCGTCCACCTCGACCCGCACCGACCGGGTCGAGCGCACCGCGTCCACCCGGGCGTACGGGTTGCGCGGGTGCACGAAGACCTCCTCGTCCTCCTCGAACCAGGAGTCCACGGCGTCCCAGTCGAGCCGGAGCAGCCCGGACAGCCCCGGCAGCGAGTCGTCGGTGTAGAGCCGCCCGGCGGCCGCCTTGGTGATCTCGCCGACCCGCAGGCCGACCCGGCGGTAGCTGCCGCGGCTGCCCTTGTGCGGCTCGTCGCTCACCACCAGCACCGCGGGGTCGACGTCCTCGGCCGGGATGTAGAACTGCGGGTAGGGCGCCCACTCCCAGAGGTAGACCGCACGACTCGTGTCCAGCACGACCTGGCCGCCGAGCAGGGCGCGGACCCGGCGCGGCACCGGCTCCATGTGGTTGACCGGCGTGATCGACTGCGGATAGTCCGGCATCGGGTGATCCCTTCTGACCGATAACTCAGTTGTACCGCTCGCGGCGCACGGCCGGCTTGCGCCCCCGGATGGTGCTGCGCTGCAACGCCGAGATGACCATGTCGGCGGCCGCCTCGGGCACCTCGACCAGGGAGAACCGGTCGGTGATCTGGATGGCGCCGATGTCGCGGGCGCTCAGCCCCGACTCGCCGGCGATCGCGCCGACCAGATCCTGCGGCCGCAGCCCGGCCCGCTTGCCGATGCCGAAGAACAACCGGGCCACGGCGCCGCCGTTCGCCGGGCGGCCCTTCGCCGGGCGGTCCCGCTTGTTCTCCGCGCGCACGTCGCGGGCCACCGACGGGATCTCCTCCTCGTCGACGTCCCCGCCGGCCGCCTCGTGCGCCAGCTTCACGGCGGCGAGCGCCACGGTCTCGATGTCGAACTCGTCGGTCAGCGAGTCGATCACCACCCGGAACCGGTCCAGGTCGTCGGACTCCAGGCTGGCCTGCAGCGCGGTCCGGGTCAGCTCGAGCCGGCGGGCCCGCAGGTCGGTGACGGTCGGCACCTTCTCCAGGGTGATCCGTTGCCGGGTCAGCCGTTCGATCGCCTTGAGCATCCGGTGCTCCCGGGGCTCGGCCAGCGTGATCGCCGCGCCCTCCCGGCCGGCCCGCCCGACCCGGCCGATCCGGTGCACGTAGGCCTCCGGCGCCGCGGGCACGTTGTAGTTGACGACGTGCGTCAACTGCTCGATGTCCAGCCCGCGCGCGGCCACGTCGGTGGCGACCAGCAACTCGGTGCTGCCGCCGCGCAGCCGGCCCATCACCCGGTCCCGCTGGTCCTGGCTCATCCCGCCGTGCAGGGCCTCGGCGCGGTAGCCACGCCCGTTCAGGATCTCGGTGACCTGGTCGACCTCTTCGCGGGTGCGGCAGAAGATGATCGCCGCGGCGGGCGCCTCCACGTCCAGCACCCGGCCCAGCGCCGCCGGCTTGTGCGCCCGGGCGACCACATACGCGCTCTGCCGGACCAGCGGGATCTCGCCGGGCGCCGACTCCTCGCGGCCCATCTGGATGCGGACCGGCTCGCGCAGGTGCCGGCGAGCGATGCCGTCGATCCGCGGCGGCATCGTGGCCGAGAACAGCACCGTCTGCCGCTCCTGCGGGGTCTCGGCCAGGATCGCCTCGATGTCCTCGGCGAAGCCCATGTCGAGCATCTCGTCGGCCTCGTCGAGCACGACGGTCTGCACGTCGGCGAGGCGCAGCGTCTCGCGGTTGATGTGGTCCAGGACCCGCCCGGGGGTGCCCACCACGACATCGACGCCGCGCTGCAGGGCCTGCAGCTGCCGGCCGATCGGCTGCCCGCCGTACACGGGCAGCACCCGCACGCCGAGGTCGCGGCCGTACCGGTGGACCGCCTGCGACACCTGCTCGGCGAGCTCCCGGGTCGGCACCAGCACCAGGGCGGCCGGCCCGGCGCCGGCGGCCGCGCGGACCAGCCGGTGCAGCACCGGCAACGCGAACGCCGCGGTCTTGCCGGTGCCCGTCGCCGCCTGCCCCAGCAGGTCGTTGCCCGCCAGCAAGGGCGGGATCGCCTCCCGCTGGATCGGTGTCGGCTCCTCGTAGCCCAGCGCGGTCAATGCCTTCAGCAGCTCCGGCCGCAGCTCCAGGGCGGCGAAACCGGCCACCTCCGCGAACGGATGCTCGCTCATCATGTGCTCCAGCCAATCGTCAGCAACCTGCGGCGACCAGGGTAGGCGTCCGGCACCCACGGCCGCGCAGGGAGGGCGGTCTGCCGCCGACATTGGGGCGGATCGACGTGCCGGGGTGCGCGAAAGGGACGAGGATGAGGCGATGACCGTCCCGCGCCCGCCGGCGCCCTGGCTGATCCGCGCGGTGAAGCTGCCGGCCACCACTCCGCCGCCGCTGGTCGGCCCGTGGGCCCCGGCCGACACCCGCCTCGACCAGGTCGAGATCCTGCCGGTGCCGGCCGGCAGCCGTGGCCCGGAGGACGTCGCCGTCGGCCCGCACGGCCACGTCTACTCCGGTACGGAGGACGGCCGGATCTGGCGCTGGCCGCCGGACGCGCACGCCGGCACCGCCCCGGACCTGCTCGCCGAGACCGGCGGCCGGCCGCTGGGCATCGAGGTCGACCCGCGCGACGGCAGCCTGATCGTCTGCGATGCGTACCGGGGGCTGCTGCGGGTGACGAGCGACGGCGCCATCACCGACCTGGCACACCGGGCCGGCGGCCGCCGCATCCTGTTCTGCAACAACGCGGCCATAGCGAGCGACGGAAGCGTCTACTTCACCGACAGCTCGCACCGGTTCCCGGTCTCGCACTGGCGCCGCGACCTGCTCGAGCACCGGCCCAACGGGCGCGTGCTGGTCTACCGGCCGGGCTCGGGGCGCACCGAGGTGCTGGCCGAGGGCTTCTACTTCCCGAACGGGGTGGCGCTGACGCCGGCCGAGGACGCGCTGCTGCTGTGCGAGACCGTGGCGCACCGGCTGGTCCGGCTGTCGCTGCCGGACGGGGCGGTGACCGAGCTGTGCGACCTGCCGGCGTATCCGGACAACATGTCCCCGGTCGGCGACGGGACCTACTGGCTCGCGCTGGCCAGCCCGCGGGTCGCGATCGCCGAGTGGCTGCTGCCGCACCCGATGGTGCGCCGGATCGCCGCGGTCCTGCCGACCCGCCTGCAACCCCAGCCGCTGCCGTATGTGATCGCCGCGCTGGTCGACGGCGACGGCACCCTGCTGCGGGCGCTGCACGGCCCGGCGGGCCGCTACCAGATGGCGACCGGCGTCCGCCAGCACGGCGACACGCTCTGGCTCGGCAGCCTGACCGGCACCGCGATCGCCCGGATCCCGCTGACCTGACAACGATTTCCGGGGCCGCGGCAGCTCTCGTTGAGTGCTTGCCGACATTTACCCCGGGGGTGCTTGCCGAACTTCGCGAAAGCGGCGAGGGTTCACCAATGACCGAGACACTGGCGGCGGTCCACGCCGACCGGATCGGCGGCGCGGACGGCACTCTCGACGACGGCACCGTGCGCGAGTTCGTGATCCGCTGCCTGCGGGACGCCGGGCTGGACGGGCGCAGCGTCTGCGTGATCATCCCCGACGGCACCCGCAGTTGCCCGCTGCCGCTGCTGCTCGCCGCGATCCACGAGGCCCTGGCCGGCCGGGCGACCAACGTGACCGTCCTGGTCGCGCTCGGCACGCACGCCCCGATGAGCGACGAGCACCTGGCCGGCCACACCGGCGGGCCGTATCCGGGCTTCGAGATCCGCAATCACGAATGGTGGCGGCCGGAGTCCCTGGTGTCGCTCGGGCGGCTCGACGCCGAGCGGGTCGGCGAGCTGTCCGAGGGCCGGCTGGAGCAGCCGGTCGAGGTGGTGCTCAACCGGGCCGTCGTGGAGCACGACGTCTGCCTGGTCGTCGGCCCGGTCTTCCCGCACGAGGTGGTCGGCTTCTCCGGCGGCAACAAATACTTCTTCCCGGGCGTCGCCGGCCAGGAGATCATCGACTTCTCGCACTGGCTCGGCGCGCTGATCACCAGCGCGCGGATCATCGGCACCCGCGGCATCACGCCGGTCCGCGCCCTGATCGACGAGGCCGCCGCGCTGATCCCGAGCCGCCGGCTCGCCCTCTGCCTGGTCGTCGAGTCGGGCACCGGCCGGCTGCACGCCGCGTCGTTCGGGCCGCCGGAGGCCGCCTGGGCCGCGAGCGCGGAGGTCTCCGCCGAGACCCACGTGCGCTATCTGGACGCGCCGGTGCGCCGCGTGCTGTCCGTCATCCCCGGCAAGTACGAGGACATGTGGACCGGCGCGAAGGGCTTCTACAAGGTCGAGCCCGTGGTTGCCGACGGCGGCCAGGTCATCCTCTACGCCCCGCACATCACCCAGATCTCCGCCATGCACCCCGAGATCGAGCAGATCGGATACCACTGCCGGGACTACTTCGGTAAGCAGTGGGACCGGTTCTCCGGCTACCACTGGGGCGTCCTGGCGCACTCCACCCACCTGCGCGGCGCCGGCACCTGGGATCCCGTCGACGGCGAACGGGACCGGGTCACCGTGACGCTGGCCACGGGCATTCCCGAGGAGGTGGTCCGCGCCGCCAACCTCGACTATCTCGACCCGGCCTCGGTCGACCCGCAACGGTTCGCCGCCGACCCGGAGACGTTCGTCGTGCCGCAAGCCGGCGAGGTGCTGTTCCGCCTGCGCCGGAGTTAGGAGTATGCCAATGTCAGACACCGTCGTCGGGTACGCCGTCGGCCGGGTACGCGCCCAACTGTCGGGAGTCGATCGCCTCGGCGTCGCGTTCTCCGGCGGGGTGGACTCCTCGGTGCTGCTCGCGCTGGCCGCCCGGGTCCTCGGCCCCGACCGGGTGGTGGCCGTGCTCGGCGTCTCCCCCAGCCTGGCCGCCGACGAACGCACGGCCGCGCACGCCGTGGCGGCCGGGCTCGGCGTCGAGGTGGTCGAGGTCGACACGCACGAGGGCGACCGCGCCGAGTATCAAGCCAACGGCCCGGACCGGTGCTGGCATTGCAAGGACGAGTTGTTCACCCGGATCGGCGCCGAGGTGGTCGGCGCGCACCGGCTGGACGCGGTGGCCTACGGCGAGAACGCCGACGACGCGTGCCGGCCGGATCGGCCCGGCAGCCGGGCGGCGACCGAGCACCGGGTGCTGCGCCCGCTGGCCGACGCGGGGCTGGACAAGGCCGCCGTACGCGAAATCGCCCGGGCTTTTGAATTGCCCTGTGCCGACAAGCCGGCGGCGCCGTGCCTGGCCTCGCGGATCCCGCACTTCCAGATCGTCACGCGGGAGAAGCTGGGCCAGATCGAACGGGCCGAGGCGGCGTTGCGCGCGCTGGGCTTCGGCGATCTGCGGGTCCGTCATCACGGCGAGGTCGCCCGGCTCGAGTTGAGCGCCGACGACCTGGTCAGGGCCGTCACCGATCCGCTGCGCGGCGCCGTGCACGCCGCGGTGACCGAGGCGGGTTTCCGGTACGCGACCGTCGACCTCGCGGGCGTGCAGTCCGGCGCGTTCACGATGGCCTTCGTGCGGGCGACGGCGCCGTGACCGATCTCCCGTACGCCGAACTGGATCTCGAACGCACCGCCCGCCGCGGCTATCCGGAGGCGATCTACTGCGCGGGCAAGAGCCCGGAGCAGGTGGCCGGCATCGCCGCCGCCGTGCGTGAACGCCCGGACGTGATCACCCTGTTCACCCGGGCCGGGGCGGCGCACGCCAAGGCGGTCCTGAACGAGCTGCCCGACGCCCGCTACGACGCCGACGCGGCCCTGCTGGCCTGGCCGCCGCAGCCGCCCCCGGCCTCGGGCGGCCGGGTCGTGGTCGTCGCGGCCGGCACCTCGGACCTGCCGGTGGCCCGCGAGGCCATGCTGACGGCCCGCTATCTGGGCCGCGACACCGAGCTCGTGGTCGACGTCGGGGTGGCCGGCCTGCACCGGATCCTGGCCCGGCTCGAGCTGCTGCGCCAGGCCCGGGTCGTGGTGGTGGCGGCCGGGATGGACGGGGCGCTGCCGAGCGTGGTCGCCGGGCTGGTGTCCGTGCCGGTGATCGCGCTGCCCACCTCGGTGGGCTACGGCGCGGCGTTCGAGGGGCTGGCGGCGCTGCTGGCGATGCTGAACGCCTGCTCCCCCGGCGTCGCGGTGGTGAACATCGACAACGGTTACGGTGCCGGGCACCTGGCCGCCCAGATCGCCTCGCCAGCATGACCGACTGCACCGAGCGACGCTCGGGGGCCACGGCGTGACGGGTCGGCACGCCTGGATCGACGCCTCGGCCGGGGTCGCCGGGGACATGCTGCTCGGCGCGCTGGTCGATGCGGGCGCCGAGCTGGCGGCCGTGCAGCGGGCGGTCGACGCCGTCATCCCGGGCAGCGTGCGCATCGTCCGGGCGGACGTGACGCGGGCCGGGCTGCGCGCGCTCAAGGTCGACGTGCGGCCGCTGGTGGACAGCCCGCCGCACCGCGGGTGGTCGGAGATCGAGTCGCTGCTGGCCGCGCTGGCGCCGCCGGTCCGGGAGCGCGCGACCGCGGTCTTCGCCCGGCTGGCCGCGGCCGAGGCGCACGTGCACGGCCTGCCGGTCGGGGACGTCCACTTCCACGAGGTCGGGGCACTGGACTCGATCGGCGACGTGGTCGGGGTCTGCGCCGCCCTGGTCGACCTGGGCGTCGAGACGGTCAGCGCGGGCGAGGTGGCGCTCGGCTCGGGCCGGGTCCGCACCGCCCACGGCGAGCTTCCGGTCCCGGCGCCTGCGGTCGTGGAGCTGGCCCGCGGCTGGCGGGTCCGCTCGGGCGGGACCGGCGAGCTGGCGACCCCGACCGGGATGGCCGTGCTGCGCGCCCTCGCGACCGGCTGCACCGACCTTCCGGAGATGACCGTGGAAGCCGTCGGCGTGGGCGCGGGCGGGCGGGACGTCGCCGGCCGGCCCAACGTGGTGCGGGTGGTGATCGGTTCCGGCCCGCTCCAGGCCGCGCCCGCCGAGCCCGCCGTGCTGCTCGAGGCCAATGTGGACGACCTCGACCCGCGGCTGTGGCCGGGCGTCCTGGCCGGCCTGCTCGACAGCGGAGCCGCCGACGCCTGGCTGGTGCCGATCGTGATGAAGAAGGGCCGGCCGGCGCACACCTTGACCGTGCTCTGCGATCCCGCCCGGGCCCCGCAGCTGCGCGCGCGGATTTTCCAAGACACAACCACTCTCGGCGTACGGGAGGCCACGCTGCGCAAGACGGCGCTGGAGCGCTGCTTCGTCGGCGTCGAACTGCCCGGCGGGACCGTCGCCGTCAAGATCGGCCATACGGCCGGGGTCATCGTCCAGGTCATGCCGGAGTTCGAGGACGTGGCCGCGCTGGCCCGCCGGACCGGCCGCCCCGAGCGCCTGGTGCTGCAGGAAGCGGCGAACGCGGCCGCCGCAGCCGGGCTGACCGTCGGCTCGCCCGCACCCGGATAGGTCGCTTGTGGACGCCGGAAACTAGCCGCTCGGCCGCGGGCAGGCATCGGCCGATGGGCCGAGAGGCCGGCGCCGGGAATCCGGCTCGCGCCGGATAGCTGGCCGCGCCGGCCGCCACGCATGCTGCTCGGGCACTCGTACGGGGCGAGTGGGCGAGCGACAACGGGGGCGCGACCATGGCAATCACTCGTCGAGGCGTGCTGCGCGGCGCGTTACTGACCGCCGCCGGAGCCGTGACCGCGAGCGAGGCACCGCACGTGTTCGGCTGGGACCGGCCGCCGCTGCGGGGCGGATACGCCGCCGCGGCGGACGCTCCGGAGACGGCCGCCTCCGCGAACGTCACCATCCGGTACTGCGTCGCCACCACCGATCCGGTGGTGGCGTTCACCTTCGACGACGGGCCCGGCCCGAACTGGACGCCGATGGTCCTCGACGCCCTCGCCACGGCCCAGGTGCCGGCCACCTTCTTCATGGTCGGCCGGCAGCTCGAGGCGCACGCCGACCTGGTGCGCGACCGGCTCGCCGGGCACGAGGTCGGCAACCACTCCTGGTCCCACGACGACCTGGCCACCCTCGGCCCGGCCGGGGTGAACGCCGAACTGGTCCGCACCCACCGGCTGATCCAGCAGGTCACCGGGTCCGCCCCGACGCTGATGCGGCCGCCGTACGGCCATCTCGGCGGCTCGACGGTGTGGGCCGCGGACGCGCTGGGCTACGACATCGTGCTCTGGTCCCGGCTGATGCACGAGCGGCGTTACCGGGCCGACCCCGCCGGCCAGGTCAGCGACATCGTGAACTCGGTGCGCCCCGGGTCGATCATCCTGGCCCACGACGTCGGCCGCGACGAGCGGCTGACGGCTCTGCGCCGGCTCGGCGCGATGTTCGACGGGATCAAGGCGCGCGGATTCCGGTTCGCCACCGTCTCCGGCCTGATCGCGTCGGCGGCCGCCACCCCGGACTTCGACCCAGCTGTTACGCGTTCTGCTCGGCACGCCAGCGGAGCCAGCGACGTAAATCATCCAGGCCGTAATCGGGTCCCCTGGTGATCACCGTGAACATGCCGACACCGTGCTTGCGCAGCTGCGGCCCGACCTGCCACGGATCGCCGTCGACAAAGCAGGAGCGTTCGATTCCCGCCGGATCCCGGCCGATCTCGTGGCAGTAGCCGTCGAGTTGCCGGGACTTCGCACCGAGCGCCTCGCCATCGGCGAAGGTGTGCCAGATGTCCGCGTGCTGGGCGACCAACCGCAGGACCTTCGGCCCGTCGGCGGCCACCAGGATCGGAATCTTCCGGGTAGGCGGTGGGTTCAACGCGGCCAGGCGCCGCTCGATCCGCTGTAACGCGTCGCCCAGATCCCGCACGCGCTGCGCCGGCGAGCCGAACTGATAGCCGTACTCCGTTGCCTCCCACTCGCGAAAGCCGGCCCCGAGGCCCAGGATGAGCCGGCCGGCGCTGATGTGATCCACCGTGCGGGCCATGTCGGCGAGCAGGTCGGCGTTGCGGTAGGCGACGCAGCTGACCATCGCCCCGATCTCGGCGCGTGCGGTCGACTCGGCCCACGCCCCGAGCGTCGTCCAGCACTCGAAGTGCTTGCCGGTCCGGTCCTTGCCGAGCGGAAAGAAATGGTCCCAGTTGAAAATGGCGTCGACGCCGAGCGCGTCCGCCTCGCTCGCCGCTCGCCGGATCGCCGGGTAATCCGCCCGGGCCGGCGCGATCTGGACGGCGACGCGCACTCTGCTCCGTTCGGGCGGCACGACCGAGGTAGTCAAACTGGCGTTCCTCTCGTCTGGAGCAACCCAAACTAACGCACACGAAACTGCCGGACGACGCGAGCGCGTCGTCCGGCAGCCGGTCGGGCCTGGGATCAGGCGGTCGGGTTGTTCGTGTAGACCGCCGGGCTGTCCGCGACGCTGGTGTCCAGGATCGGCGAGTAGCTGGCGGTGAAGTAGCCGTTCGACGGGCAGGTGATCGACCCGGAGAACTTGTTGAACTGCTGGTTGCTGAACGAGATGGAGCTGTCGGTGCTGCCCGCCACGCCGGTGATGGAACCACCGTTGGCCTGGTAGACGCAGGTGGCCGAGCCGAGGATGGTGCGCAGGACCAGCGTGGTCTGGATCGGCGCCGCGGTGGTGCCGGTGACCGTGACCGCGCCGGTGCTGCTGTCGACCGTGGTGGCGAACGGCGCGTTGTTGACCGTGACGCTGGTAACGGCGGTCACGCCGAGGATGTTCGAGGTACACGTGCCGAATGTCTGCGCCGTGGTGGACTCGGTGGCCACGCCGGGGGCGGCGGGGTTGTCGAGCACGGTGGCGGTGAAGGTGGACGCCGAGCAGTGCACCCCGGTGGTGCTGCCGGACGCGGTGGCGAAGTCGGCCGTCGTGCCCGTCGCGAGCGAGGCGGACAGGACATCGTTGACCGCGACGTTCGCGCCGCCGATGCTGCCGGTGGTGAGCACGGCGACGGCGTCGTCGGCGTAGGCCGGCGTGCCGAGCAGCGCTACGGACATGGCGGCGGCCGCTGCGATGCCGAGATACCCGATTGCGCGCATGGAAACCACACTCCTCTTTCAGTGGTTGGTGCGGGCGCGCCGAACGTCACCCCGTTCGGGGGGCGCGAGTCGACGCGAGGGGATGGCGCTCGCCGGGGGAAGCGAGCGTGACCGGAGCGGCGCCGACGCCCGGATCCGCATTTCCGGTGGTCGGCGCAAAAGCCCGCGACGACGACGCAGGTCGCCGCGGTGGTGGCCCATAGTTAATGTGTTCGAAACACGAGCCCCAAAATATATAAACCTCGCAGGGTTGCAACGTCAAGACTCTCATCAAAGGAGTTCGATGCCGGCCATCCCCCTGCCCGGCGCCCGCACCGGGCGCGATCCGGCGCGGGCCATCAAGCGGGGCCCGCGCCGCCTGCCGGCCGAGGTGGTCGAGGCCACCCAGCGGGACCGGCTGTACGACGGCCTGGTGCACACCGTGGCGCAGAAGGGCTACGTCAACGCCCGGGTCAGCGACATCTGCCTGGCGGCGGGGGTGACCCGGCCGGCCTTCTACGCGCTGTTCGCGGGCAAGGAGGACGCGTTCCTGGCCGCGTACCGGCACGGCACCGGCGTCCTGTTGGGGTTGATGGACCAGGCGTACGCGGCGGAGCCGGACTGGCGGGCCGGGACCCGGGAGTCGCTGCGCACCCTGCTGAACGTGCTCGCCACGGTGCCCGCCTTCGCGGTGATGGCCATTGTGGAGATTGACACCGCGGGCCCGGCCGCCCGCGAGGCCCGCGACCGGCTGCTCGACAACTTCGGCCGGTTCTTCGCGGAGGCGCCGCCGCTGCCCGACCCGCGGCTGGGCGACGAAGTGATCAACTCGATCGTCGGCGGCATCTATTCGACCATCCGGCGGCACGTCGCCGCAGGCCACGCGGCCGACCTCGGCGCGCTACTGCCATCGATCAGCTACTTTCTCATGGTGCCTTTCCTGGGCCGCGATGCCGCGGCGGACGAACTGCTCGGCGAGCCCGGAACGGAAAAGACAGCAGCGTTGTGCGCACCACTTGACCCGCTGTCTACCGAGCGGTAACTTCGGCCCGGCAGAGAGTGACGCAGGTCTCTGTAGGTTCAATCTTCACCAAACCTCGGCATCAATCCGCAGTGAGCGCCGTGGTCACCACTTCGCGTGTCGACATGTTCACAGGCCGACAAGCGTGCCTACATAGGGAGTTCCGATGTCCACGACAGATCAGCCCGTCGACACGGCTGAGACGCCTGAGCCGGAGCCGGCTCCGGAGCCCGTCAGCAGTGGCGTGCGCTGGAAGCGGTTCGCCGGGATGCTCGGCATCACCGGCGCTCTGGCGGCCGGGCTGGTGGCACTGACCGCGCAGGGGGTGCTCGCGTCCTCGTTCTCGATCTCGGGAATGCCGTTCGTCGTCACCGCCGACAAGCTCGAGGGAACCGGCTTCGAGCAGTTCGCGACGATCGACAACATGATTCCGAACAGCCCCAACCAGGGCGACACCGGCGGCCAGGTCGTGGTGATCGTGTCCGCGATCGACACCGCCGAGCTGACCAAGCTCTGCCAGACCGTCAGCCTCGGCAGCATGTATCTGAAGATCACGGCCGGCGACGCCAACACCCCGGTCTCGGCCAAGACCCTGGTCGTGGACTCGGACATGATCTCCGGCAACGCGACCTTCAACAAGATCAACATCGGCCAGGACTCGAGCACCTTCAACGGCAAGGACGGCGAGGGCAACTCGATCCCCGACCGGGTGCCCGGGGTGAACGGCGGCGAGGGCGTCTTCGGCCAGAACGCCGAGACCGTCGAGATCCTCAACCTCCGGCAGAACAACTACGCCACCACGGCGGCGGTCTTCAAGCTGCCGCACCTGCGGATGGCGTTCACCGCCGACGGCTGCTAGCCATGAGCACGCAGATCAAAGCGCCCAAGGCTCCGTCCAGCTGGCGGCGCTGGCGGACGGCCCGTCCCTTCTGGGGCGGGCTGCTCGTCATCCTGAGCGGGATCGAGATCCTGTTGGCGGTGAAGGCTCCGCTGCCGGTCGTCCTGCACGTCGGCATGCAGGGCCTGGTCGGCTATCTGGTGCCGATCGTGCTGCTGCTGTGCGGCATCCTGCTGCTGACCAACCCCGCGCAACGCCTGTTCTACTCGACGGTCGCTGCGGTGCTCGCCCTGGCCTCCTGGGCGACGTCGAACCTCGGCGGCTTCCTGTTCGGGCTGCTCCTCGGCTTGGTCGGCAGTGCACTGGCGTTCGCCTGGACGCCGGACAAGCGGAAGAAGCCGGCCCGGCAGGCGCGGCCCACTCCGCCGCCGCCTCCGGGTCCGCCGGCGGAGTGGGCCGCACTAGTGGCACCGTCCGCGCCGGCAGACGGGCCGGAAGCCGCGCCAGCCACGCCAGCCCCGGAAGCATCGGCGGCCGACCCGACGGAGGAATGGCCGGAGCAGACGCCGTGGGATGAGGCGGCGGCACCGGACACCGGCAAGCCGGAGGGGCCGGCCCGCTCCGACTAGAGCGGACGTGTCAGCGCCGTATCGGTGCCGTGTCAGCCGGACCCGGCACTCTCGTCCGCATGACAGCAGACCTGATGATCGAGGCCGACGGCCTGGTCAAGCATTTCGGTACGACGAAAGCACTACAAGGCGTCGACTTGGCAGTACCCCGGGGAACCGTCCTCGGGGTACTCGGCCCCAACGGCGCGGGCAAGACCACCGCCGTACGCATCCTCTCCACCCTGCTGGTCCCGGACGCCGGCAGTGCCCGGATCAACGGCCTCGACGTCGTCCGCGACGCCGAACGGGTCCGCCAGTCGATCGGCCTGACCGGCCAGTACGCCTCGGTCGACGAGGACCTGACCGGCCGGCAGAATCTGGAGCTCTTCGGCACGCTGCTCGACCTCGGCCGGGCCGGTTCCCGCCGGCGGGCCGCCGAGCTGCTCGACTGGTTCGACCTCACCGACGCCGCCGGGCGGCCGGCCAAGACCTACTCGGGCGGCATGCGCCGGCGCCTCGACCTGGCCGCGAGCCTGGTCGGCTCGCCGGATGTGATCTTCCTGGACGAGCCGACGACGGGCCTCGACCCGGCCAAGCGCGAGGACATGTGGGACGTGATCCGGTCGCTGGTCGCGGCCGGCGCCACCGTGCTGCTCACGACCCAGTATCTCGACGAGGCCGACGCGCTGGCCGACGAGATCACCGTCATCGACCACGGCCGGGTCATCGCGCACGACACCCCCGAGGGCCTCAAGCGGGTGGTCGGCGGCCAGACGCTCGAGGTCCGGCCCGCGAATCCGGCCCAGTTCGAGCGCGCGGCGGCGATCCTGACCGAGGTCTCGTCGGGTACTGCGGCGGCCGACGAGATCCGCAAGGGCGTGCTGGCGGTGCCGGTCACCGACGACGCGGCGCTGACCGAAAGCGTGGCGCGCTTCGCCGCGGCCGGCATCTCGGTCACCGAGCTGTCCCTGCACCTGCCCAGCCTCGACGAGGTCTTCTTCTCCCTCACCGGCCGCACCACCGCCGCTGACGACACGACCAAGGTTGCGGTGCCCGCATGAGCATTCTTGTCGCGCCCCGTCCGTTGTCGCCTGTGGTGCCGAACCGCAAGCCGTTCCGGCTGCTGCGGCACTCGCTGGCGCTGATGAAGCGCAGCCTGATCAAGACCTGGCGGACGCCCGAGGCGCTGATCGACGTCACGGTGCAGCCGGCGCTGTTCCTGGTCATCTTCGTCTACATCTTCGGCGGCGCGGTCGCCGGCTCCACCCGCGACTACCTGCAGTTCCTGCTGCCCGGCATCCTGGCCCAGACGATCGCCACCGGCTGCATCGCGATCGGCGTCAACCTCAACACCGACCTCGCCAAGGGCATCTTCGACCGGTTCCGCTCGCTGCCGGTGCCGCGGTCGGCCCCGCTGCTCGGCGCGGTGCTGGGCGACGTCGTCCGGTACGTGATCGTCACCATCTCCACCCTGGGGTTCGGCTACCTGCTCGGGTTCCGGATCGAGTCCGACCCGCTGCGGGCGGTCGCGGGCTGCCTGCTCGCGGTGCTGTTCGCGTTGTGCCTGAGCTGGCTGCCGGTTTTTCTGGCGATGAAGGTGCGCACCCCGGGCGCGGTGCAGGGCCTGATGTTCGGGCTGGTCATGCCGCTGGCGTTCGCCTCGAACGTGTTTGTCGGTACGGCGTCGCTGCCCGGCTGGATGCAGGGCTTCGTCAAGGTCAACCCGATCACCCATCTGGTGGCCGCGGTCCGCGCGCTGTTCGACGGCACGCCGGTGGGCTCGCACGTGTGGTGGACCCTGCTCTGGTGCGCCGGCTTCGTGGTGGTGTTCATGCCGCTGGCGCTGCGGGCGTACCGGAAGAAGGTTTGATGCTCCTTAGCTGAGCAACTGGTCCATCAAGGTGCGGATGCGGGCGATGGCGGCGGACGGCCGAAGCTCGCGGGTGCCGGCCAGCAACGGCTTGCGGTCCTCCTCGGCACCGAGGGCGGCCGCGAGCCGTTCGCCGTCGCCGCGCGGAAACAGCCGGCCGACGTTGGCGCCGATCCGCGTCCCGAGAGCCCACAGCTCCCGGGTGACCGGCACATCGCCACGGAACGCCGCGATTTCGGCGCCGCCCAGCGCCCAGGCGCCGAGCAACGGACTGTCGTGCGCGCTCAGCACCTCGTCGCGGGCCAGCGTCAGCACCTCGGCGGCGCGCGCATCGGCCACCGCGGCCGCCGCCGGTGACTGCCGGGCCTCGGCGATCCGCAGGTGGATGACCGCGACCGCGACCCGGAACATGATCCACGGCTGCGGGCCCAGCGGGCTGGCGTCGGCCAGCGCCCGCAGCACCGCGTCGGCGTGCTCGCCCGCCTCGTCGTAGTGCCCGCGCTGCCAGGCCAGCTGGGCCAGCCCGAGGCCGGCCTGCGCGAGGTCCATCTCGTCGGCCTCGGCCGACCCGGTCAGCTCACGCAGCCGGCGCTCGGCCTCCGGGTCGCCGGCCAGGGCCAGTTGCACGTCCAGCAGGACCCGGATCGACCGGGCGTCCTGGGCCGCACCGACCAGCTCGAGGTGCCGCTCGCTGCGCCGCAGCCACTCCCCCGCCAGCGCGTCCGGGCCGGCCTGGTTGGAGTGTCCGACGGCCTGGGCGGCCATCCCCATCCCCCAGTGGTCCGCGACGGCTTCGAAGCGGCGGTACGCCGACTCCGCGTCGCCGACGGACAACTCGGGCGTGCCGGCGTTCTCGTTCAGCGCGGCCCGGACGAAGAAGCCGAGCCCCTGCACGTACGGATCGGGGTGGGCGATCATCATCTCCGCGTTGCGCAGGCCCTCGGCCGGGTCCGCGGCCTCCAGCCCCGGCAGCGCCGCCCCCAGCGCGGTCTGCCGCGACGAGACCTCGCCCGGCCGGTCGGCGAAGAGCGTGCGCAGTGCCCGGCGGGCCAGCACGTTGAGCCGCACCGGCCCGGTGATGCCGGCGTTGATCCCGACCAGCACGCACATCCAGGCGAGCCGGTCGGCGTGCGGCACCGGCCGGCCGGTGCCGCGGCCGTGCATGATCGCCGACCGCGACCGGGCCGCCGGATCGTCGACGTGCAGCAGCCCACGCGCCCAGGTGCCCACCTCGACGTGCAGCCCCCGCACGGTCCACAGCTGGAACAGCGCCACGGCCACGTCGACGGTGGCCGGCTCGTCGCCGTACGCCATCGACCAGCGCAGCGCCGCGAGGAAGTTGTCCTGCTCGGCGGCGCAGCCGTCCAGGGCGGCGATCTGGCCGGGCCCGATGAAGTCGGCGGCGAGCGTGACCGAGCGCCGCCGGGCCCAGTCGACCAGGCCGGCCATCGCCGATTCGCGCCCCGCGGCCGCGTCCAGCCGGGCCTCGCCGTACTCCCGGACCGTCTCGAGCATCCGGTAGCGGGCCGCCCCGCCGTCGTCCTCCTCCAGCCGCAACAGGGAATGCTCGACCAGCGCGGCCAGTCCACGCCGGACCTCCGCGCCGCCCACGGCTGCGACGGCGACGGCCAGCTCGGCGGTGAACGGTGCCGGGATGACGGCCAGTCGTTGCAGCAGCTCTCGCTCGCCCGGCGCGAGCAGCTCGCGGCTCCAGTCGACCATCGCCCACAGGCTCGCGTGCCGCTCCGGCAGCCCGCGCAGGGCGTCGTCGAGCAGCGCGAACCGGTCGCTCAGCCCGGCCAGGACGTCGTCGATCGGCATGTGCCGCAGCCGGGCGGCGGCCAGCTCGAGCGCGAGCGGCAGGTTGTCCAGCCGGTTGCAGAGGGCGAGCGCGCGTTCCGTGCCCCAGGTCGGCGCCGCACCGCCGGCCCGGGCCCGGGATTCGAGCAGCGCCAGCGCCTCGGCGTCGGGCAGCGCCGCCAGCCGGTGCACCACCTCGCCGACCAGGCCCAGCGGGGCCCGGCTCGTCGCGAGCACCGTGACCTCGGGCGGCGCCGCCGCGAGCAGATCCGCGACGACGGCCGCGGCGGCCGCCAGCACGTGCTCGCAGTTGTCCAGCACCAGCAGCCCGTCGAGCTCCGGCGCGACGGAACGCAGCCGCTCCTCGGGGCTCAGGACGCGCCGCTCGTGGCCCGGCCCGGAGCCCGCCGGCGCGACCTCCACGCCGCCGAGCGCGGCCAGCACCGCGGGCAGCACCTCGGCCGGCGAGCGCAGGCCGGCCAGTTCGATCACCCGGACCGGCCGGGTGGCCCGCCGGGCGACCTCCGCGGCGAGCCGGGTCTTGCCCGCGCCGCCGGTCGCGACGACGGTCACCAGCGGCACGTCGGCCAGCGCCGCGGTCACGGCGGCCAGATCCCGCTCCCGGCCGACCAGCGCGGTGGCCGCCCGGCGCCACGCGGCGGGCAGGTGGGCCATCGTGCCGCGCCGGGGCGGCGCGACCGCCAGCTCGCCGCGCAGCAGCGCCAGGTGCACCTCGGCGATCAGGGGTGACGGGTCGGTGCCGTAGCGGTCGGCCAGCTCGGCACGGAGCTGCTCGACGACCGCCAGCGCCTCGGCGTCGCGGCCCTGCGCGGCGAGCACCCGCACCAGAAAGGCGGCGGCCGGCTCGTCCGGCGGGGTGCGGGCGACGAGCCGGCGCAGATCGGCCTCGTCGAACGGCCCGCGACCGGCGAGGGCCGCCTCCGCGCGCAGCGCGGCGACGTCGCCGAACAGCCGGACCCCATCGGCGTCGGCGTCGGCGAGCTCGGGGATCTCCGGGAACAGCGCGCGGGCCTCGTCGGCGTCCTGGCGCGCGGCGATCGCGTCGCCGTTGCGCAGGGCTTTGCGGCCGCGCTCGACCAGCTCGCGGACCAGGACGGCGTCGACCTGGACCTCGTCGGCGGGGACCCGGTAGCCGCCCGGCCCGGTGAGCACCGGCAGGCCGAGCCGGCGGACCCGGGAGATGAGCGCCTGCACGGCGCCGGGCGCGTCATCGGGCGCGGCGCCCTGCCAGACGGCGTCGATGAGCATGCCGGTCGAGACCGTGCGGCCACGGGCCCCGATCAGCTCGCGGAGCACCGTGGCCAGCCGGTCGCCACGCACCGGGCGCCCGTCGACGGCCAGCGGGCCGAGCGTGGTAATCCGCACGCCCCCATCATCGCCCATCGCAGCGCGCCGCTCAGATGCTCATCCCGCCGTCCACCGCGATCGTCGCGCCGGTGAGGAACGTGCTGTCGTCGCTCGCCAGGAACAGCACCGCACGGGCGATCTCGTCCACCGTGCCGTGCCGGCCCAGCGGGATCATCGCGTCGAAGGCCGCGGCCGCCGCGCCCGCCGCCGCGCCGGTGGCGGCCTGCTCGATCGCGCGCTGGAACACCGTGTCGGTCGGCCCCGGATGGATCGTGTTGACCCGGATCCGGCGGGCGGCGCACTCCTTCGCCGCCACCCGCATCAGCCCGACCTGCGCGTGTTTGGCGGTGGCGTAGCCGGCGATGCCCGGATCCGCGGTCAGCCCGACCACGCTCGAGTTGATGATCACGCTGCCGCCGTCGCGCATCGCGGGGATCCCGTGCTTGAGCACATGGAACGCGCCGACGACGTGGACCAGCAGGACCCGCTGGAACTCCGCCTCGGGGTAGTCGACCAGCGCGGCGATCGGCCCGCTGATGCCGGCGTTGCTGAACAGCACGTCCAGCGGGCCGAGCCGGTGCACCGCCTGCTCGGTCGCCGAGCGCACCGCCGCCGAGTCCGTGACGTCGGCGACGGTCCACCCGGCGTCGAGCTCCGCCGCCGCGGCCCGCAGCGCGGCGGCGTCGAGCCCGACGAGATGCACCCGGGCGCCGGCGGCCACGAAGAGCCGGCTGGTCGCCAGGCCGATGCCGCTCTCCGCGCCGGTGACCAGGGCGGCCTTGCCGGTCAGCCGGTTCATCCGGCGTCCGCGTTGATGGCGGTGCTGAGGCGTTGCTCGGTCAGCTCGTCCGCGGCCAGCTCGCCGGCCGGCCGGCCCCGGCGCAGGACCACCACCCGGTGGCACAGCTCGGTCAGCTCGGCCAGGTCGGTCGAGGCGAGCAGGACCACCCGGCCCGCGCCGGCCAACTCGCGGATGATGTCGTGCATCTCGGCGCGGGCACCGACGTCGACACCGCGGGTGGGATCGTCCAGCACGATCACCGACGGGTCGGCGTCGAGCCACTTCGCGAAGACCACCTTCTGCTGGTTGCCGCCGGACAGCTGGCCGGCCAGCCCGTGGATGTCGCCGCGGAACCGCATCCGGCGCAGGTTGGCCTCGGCCCGCTCCTGCAACCGGCGGCGTTGCCGCAGCCACGGACCGGCGCCGACGCCGAGCCAGCGGACCGCCGTCGCGTTCTCCCACACGGTCTGGTCCAGCATCAGCCCGAGCCGCTTGCGGTCGCCGGGCACAAAGGCCACTCCGCGGCGTACGGCCTCGCGGAACGAGCGCGGGCCGGGTCCAGAGGGCAGTTGGACCCGGCCCGCGGACGGCCGGCGCAGGCCGCAGACCAGCTCGAGCACGGCGAGGTGACCCGCTCCTTCCAGCCCGGCGACCCCGACGATCTCGCCCGGCGCCACGGTCAGCGACAGGTCGGTGAGCCGGTCCGGCACGCTCACGTGGGTCAGGGCCAGGCCCGGCCGGTGCGCCGCGGACCGGGCCGGGCCGGGGCCGGGCGGCCGGGCCGGGTGGCGTACGTCGCCGAGCATCGCCCGCACCAGGTCGTCGAGCTCGAGCTCCGGGCCGGGCACCCCGCTCAGCGCCGGCCGGCCGTCCCGCAGGACGCTGATCCGGTCCGCGATCCGGCGTACCTCCTGCAGGAAGTGGGAGATGTAGAGCACCGCGATGCCCTGCCCGGCCACCCCGCGCAGCACGGCGTGCAACCGGTCCACCCCGGCGGGCGGCAGCGCGGAGGTGGGCTCGTCCAGGATGAGCACCTTGGGGCGGGTGAGCAGCGCCCGGGCGACCTCGAGCAGTTGCCGGTCGGCCAGGCTGAGCTCGCCGGCCGCGGCCCGGACCGGCAGCCCGGCCAGCCCCAGCCGGGCCAGCACGGGCGCCGCCCGGCGTTCCATAGTGGCCGGACTGAGCAGGCCGAACCGGCGCGGAAGCGCCTGGATGAACAGGTTCTCGGCGACGGTGAGATCCGGGAAGAGGCTCAGCTCCTGGGCGACCAGGGCGATGCCCCGCGCGGCCGCGTCGCGCGGGCCGGCGAACCGCACCGGGGCCCCGTCGAGCGTGACCTCGCCGGTGTCGGGCTGCAGGACGCCGGAGAGGATCTTCACCAGCGTCGACTTCCCGGCCCCGTTCTCGCCCACCAGGGCGTGGATCTCGCCGCCGCGTACGTCGATCTCCGCACCGTCCAGGGCCGTCACGCCGCCGTACCGCTTGACCAGCGCCGTCGCCCGCAGCATCAACGCGCCTGGTTGAGCGGCTTGACGTTCGCGGTCACGTCCTTGAGCAGGGCGTCGATCTCGGCCTGGTAGCCCGCCTTCGCCGCGGCCGCGGTGCTGCCCCGCGCGATGACCGCGTCGACGTTCTGCTTCGTCACGATCAGGCCGGGGCTGACCAGCCAGCCCTTGGGCAGCGCCTGCTCGCCCCGGACCGACTTGATCAGCAGGGCGGTGGACAGGTAGCCCTTGAGGTAGTGCTCGGGGTCGATCGTGGCGAAGTTGGTGCCGTCCTTGACCGCCTGCAGGGTCTTGTCGTCGACGTCGAAGCCGGCGGCCTGCCAGCTGCCGCGTTTCTCCTGCTTGAGCCGGGCCAGGTCGTAGCTGTCGGCGTCGCCCACGCCGAGGAACGCCAGCGCGTCGGGGTGCGCGCCGACCAGCGACGACCAGGCGCTGTAGTTCTTGGTCGGCTCGCTGTACGTCTGGAACGGCCCCAGCACCTGGATCGCCGGGGCCTTCGCCTTCAGGGTGTCCCGGATCCCGGCGGCCCGGTTGTCGAGCACCGGGGTCCCGGGGTTCGGCACGCCGACCACGACCGTGCCCGACGGGTTGGCCGGCAGGTTCTTCAGCAACTCCGTCGCCATCAGCGCGCCGAGGTCGTAGTTGTCGTTGCCGACGTAGAAGTCGACCTTGCTGCCGTCGGTCGGCGAGGTGTCCAGCGCGACGACCGGGACCCCGCTGTCGACCGCCTCGGCCGCCGGGCGGGTGAACAGCGGCGGGTCGAGATTTTCCAGGATCACGCCGTCGCGCGCGGTCGTGACGAGGCTCTGGAAGAGCTGGACCTCGGCCGGGCCGTCGGTGTCGGGCGGCCCGACCACCTGGAAGTCGACGTTGCCGTCGTCGACAGCGGCCTGCTTGGCGCCGTCGGCCATCTCGATGGCGAAGTTGAGGCTGATGTTGGCGACCGCGATTCCCATGTGGAGCTTGCCGGTGCCGCCGGTGCTGCCGGTTCCGCCGTCGTCGCCACAGGCGGCGATACCGATCCCGAGGCACAACACGCCGGCGAGGGCGAACGAACGCCTTCTTGCTGCGGACATGTGCGTGACCTTCCTCATCAGGGGGTGGTGGCGCGGTATCGGCGCAGCGCGGCGTCGGCCGCGACGGCCACCAGGATGACCGCGCCGGTGGCGAAGCTCGTCCAGTTGATCGGGATCCGGAAGAAGACCAGGGCGGCGGTGACGACGGCCAGGATCAGCGCGCCGACGATCGCGCCGGGGATGGAGCCGCGGCCGCCGGCGAGCGGGGTGCCGCCGATGATCGCAGCGGCGATCGCGGTCAACTCGAAGCCCTCGCCCAGAGTGGGATCGCCGGACATGAAGAACGCCAGCGCGACGGTGCCGGCCACCCCGGCCATCAGCCCGGACATGGCGAGCGCCTGCAGCCGGATCCGGTCGACCGGCAACCCGGTGAAGACGGCCGCCTCCGGATTGGACCCGACCGCCCGGATCTGCGCGCCGAACCGGGTCCGGGTGAAGACGAGGGTCAGCACGGCGCCGAGCAGGACCATCAGGATCAGCGCCGACGGTACGCCGAACACCCGGCCGCCGAGGTCGACGAAGAACGAGCTGTCCCGGGGCAGGTCGAAGATCTGCTTGCCGGCGGCGAAGGCGAGCGCGATGCCCCGGTACAGCAAGGCGGTGGCCAGCGTGACGATGAAGGACGGGATCCGGGCGTACGTCGTGATCAGCGCGTTGACCGCGCCGAGCCCGGTGGCGAGCAGCAGGATCATCGGCACCGCCAGCCAGGGCGGCACGCCGTCGCGCATCAGCACCGCGCCGACGACCATGCTGAGCGCGAAGTTCCCGCCGACGGAGAGGTCGACCTCGCGCATGGCCAGCGGAAAAACCATGCCGGCCGCCAACAGTCCGACGTAGACGGCGTTGCGCCCGGTGGAGAGCAGGTTGTCCGGGTCGAGGAAGCCCGGCCGGAACACCCCGACCCCCAGGACCAGCACGACCAGGACCACGACCACGCCGGTCTCGTCCCGGACCAGGCGGCGGCGCGGACGGCGGCGGCCGCGCGGATCCGGCGCGGTGCCCTGGGTGTCGATCGTCGGCGACCGCGTCATGGCTGTCCCCTCGAATGTTCGCAATGCGAACACCTGGTCTACATACGTACAGCTTTTCGATCGAGTGTCTTCCATGTCAAGAGCGCGTGTGCCGTTGACTCATCTGTTGATATGCACGACGGACTAGGCCATGTTGGACAGATGCGGACCGTCCGGGAAGCCACCTTCGAGGTGCTCCGGCGGCACGGCCTGACCACGTTGTTCGCCAATCCCGGATCGACCGAGGTGGCGTTCCTGGCCGCCCTGCCGGACGACTTCCGGTTCGTGCTGGCCCTGCACGAGGCCGCCGTGGTCGGCATGGCCACCGGCTACGCGCTCGCCCGCGGCCGGCCCGCGCTGGTCAATCTGCACACCACCGCCGGGCTGGGCAACGCCGTCGGGGCGCTGGCCACCGCCCGGGTCAACCGGTCCCCGCTGGTCGTCCTCGTCGGCCAGCAGGACCGCCGGCACCTCGCCCTCGAGCCGTTCCTCACCGGATCGCTGCGCGGCCTGGCCGGCGACTACCCGGTCTGGGTCGGCGAGCCGGCACACGCCCAGGACGTGCCGTCGGCGGTCGGCCGCGCGGTGCACGAGGCGGCGACCGGGCGCGGGCCCGCCCTGGTCATCGTCCCGTCCGGGGACTGGGCCACCGAGATCGCCGCGACGGCCGAGGTGGCCGCGCCGGCCCGGCTGCACCGCTCGGGCGCGGTGGCCGGCTCGGTGCCGGCCGAGCTGGGCGCGATGCTGCGCGACGCCGCCAACCCGGCCCTGGTCGCCGGCGCCGGTGCCGACACCCCCGAGACGTGGCGGGCGCTGATCGCGCTCGCCGAACGCCTCGACGCGCCGGTCTGGCAGGAGGCGTTCGGCGCGCGGGCCGGCTTCCCGCAGGACCATCCGCTGTTCGCCGGCCACCTGCCGGCCAGCCGGGAACGGCTGCGCGCGGTGCTGGCCGAACACGACGTGCTGCTCGTGGTCGGCGCGCCGGTCTTCCGGCAGTACGCGTACGAGCCGGGTCCGTTGCTGCCGCCGGGCACCCGGGCGGCGCTGATCACCGACGACCCGAACGAGGCGCACCGCGCGCCCGCCGAGATCGCGGTCCTCGCCGCGCCGGCCGCCGCCGTGGCCGAGCTGACCGCCCTGCTCCCGGCACGCCCGGCCACGCCCCGCGCCCGCGCCACGCCCCCGGCCGTGCCACCGCCCGCACCGCAGGCGTCCCTGCGCCCGCCGTGGGTGCTCGCCGAGCTGGGCCGCCGGCTGCCACGCGACGTCGTGCTCGTCGAGGAGACCCCGTCGAGCCGCCCCGACCTGCACGCGCTCATCCCCGCGCGGGCGTCGATGGGCTTCGTCAGCGCGGCGATGGGCGGGCTGGGCTTCGGGCTCCCGGCGGCGCTGGGCCTGCGGCTCGGCAACCCCGATCGGCCGGTGGTGGCGGTGCTCGGCGACGGCTCGTCGATGTACAGCATCCAGGCACTGTGGAGCGCCGCCCACTACCGGATCGGGGTCCTGCTGGTCGTCCTCGCCAACGGCCGCTACGCGATCATGGACCGGCTCGCGGAACGCGCCGGGGGCAAGCCGCCCTGGCCCGCGTTCACCGAGATCGACATCGGTGCCCTGGCCGTCGCGATGGGGTGCGCGGCCCGCCAGGTGGGCACCGCTGCCGAGTTGACCGCGGTGCTGGACGAGGTCGTGCCGACGCTGCGCGACCGGCAGGAGCCGCTGCTGCTGAACGTCGCGGTGGAGCCGGATCTCGCGTTCAACCCGATCACCCAGCAGGCGACGAGTACGACCTGATCAGCGCCGGTCCGTGATCTGCGGGCGGGCCGGAAGCAGAGTACGGTGAAGGTGTCGACGCTCTGGACCCCTGGCGTTCCCTTTCTCGGCACTGGTGGGTCCGGATGACGACGCTCGACACGACACGCGGCAGCCAATATGCGGAGCTGGTCCGGCAGGTGCGCCAGGCCGGCCTGATGAAACGGCGACCGGGTTACTACCTCGCCCGGATCACGGCCACGATCACCGCGTACGCGGGCATCTGGGTGGCTGTTGTCCTGATCGGCGCGTCCTGGTGGGTGCTGGTGCCGGCCGTGCTGCTGGCGGCGGCGTACACGCAAATCGCTTTCATCGGTCATGACGCCGGCCACAAGCAGATCCTCCCCGGGCGACGCGCCAACGACCTGCTGGGCGTCGCGCTGGGCGCACTGCTGGTCGGGCTCAGCTACGGCTGGTGGATCGACAAGCACAACCGGCATCACGCGCACCCCAACCAGGAGGGCAAAGACCCGGACATCGCCCCCGGCGTGCTCGTCTTCGCCGCGCCCACGGGTCCGGCCCGGCGCGGCATCCCGGGGCTGTGGCTCCGGCTGCAGGCCTACATCTTCTTCCCGCTGCTGCTGCTCGAGGGGCTGAACCTGCACGTCTCCAGCGTCCGCGCGCTGGCCGAGGGCAAGGTCCGCTTCCGGCGCCTCGAGATCGGGCTGTTCGCCGTGCACTTCGGCGGCTATTTCGGCGGGCTGTTCGTGCTGCTCACGCCCGGTCAGGCCGTCGTGTTCATCGTGCTGCACCAGGGGCTGTTCGGGCTGTACATGGGGTGCTCGTTCGCGCCCAACCACAAGGGCATGCCGGTGCTGGCCGCCGACGACGCCACGGACTATCTGCGCCGGCAGGTGCTGACCAGCCGCAACGTCGACGGCGGCCGGCTCATCGACACCATCCTGGGCGGGCTCAACTACCAGATCGAGCACCACCTGTTCCCGAGCATGCCCCGGCCGAACCTGCGCCGGGCCCAGCCGCTGATCCGCGAGTTCTGCGCCGAGCACGGCATCGCGTACACCCAGACCGGCCTGTTCGACTCCTACCGCCAGGCCCTGCGCCACCTGGACGCGGTCGGCCGCCCGCAACAGTGATCGGCTGTTCGCCCGGCCGGCCGCCGCGGCCGTGACCAGGCTGTTAGTCTCGGCCGGTGGTCACGGCGGGTTGATCGGTGAGCTTTGCGACCCTCGCGCTGATCTCGGCCGTGGCGCTGCTCGGGCCGCTGCTCGCGCTGCCCCGCGCCTGGCACCTGCCGATCCTGCTCGGCGAACTGATCGCCGGCGTCGCGCTGGGCCATACCGGCGTGGACGTGCTGCACGCCGACGACGCCGGGTTCACCTCGCTGGCAAACATCGGGTTCGCGCTGATCATGTTCGTCGCCGGCAGCCACGTCCCGGTCCGTGACCTGCGGCTGCGGCAGGCGCTGCGAAACGGTGCGGGCCGGGCCGCCGCGGTGGTCGCGCTGGCAGTGCCGCTCGCGCTGGCCGTCGCCGCGCTCGCCCAAACCCACCACCCCGCCCTGTACGCCGTGCTGCTCGCATCGTCGTCGGCCGCGCTCGTGCTGCCGATCGTCGACTCGCTCGGCCTCACCGGCACCGCGGTCCTGGAGTTGCAGGCCCAGGTGGCGATCGCCGACGCCGCCTGTGTCGTGGCCCTGCCGCTGGTCATCGACCCCGGTGAGGCCGCGCGGGCGGCGCTCGGCGCGGCGGCCGTCATCGCCGCGGCGGCCGCTCTCTACCTGGGGCTGAGCCGGCTGGAGCGCTCGGGACTGCGCCGCCGCGTGCACCGGCTCTCCGAGAAACGCAAGTTCGCCCTCGAGCTGCGGATCAACCTGATCGCGCTGTTCACCCTCGGGGCCCTGGCCACGGCGACGCACGTATCGATCATGCTGGCCGGCTTCTGCTTGGGGCTGGTATTCGCCGCGGTAGGCCAGCCGCGGCGACTGGCCCGGCAGGTGTTCGCCCTGACCGAGGGCTTCCTCGGCCCGGTGTTCTTCGTCTGGCTGGGCGCCTCCCTCGACGTCCACGCCCTCGCGCAGCGCCCCGCGCTGATCCTGCTCGGGGCGGCGCTCGGCATCGGCGCGATCGCCGTGCACGCCGCGATGCGGGTGACGGGCCAGCCGCTGCCGCTGGCCGTGCTCGCCGCCGGCCAACTGGGCGTCCCGATCGCGGCCGCGACCATCGGCACGCAGCGGAACTTGCTCGTCCCGGGCGAGGCGGCCGCCCTCGTGCTCGGCGCACTGATCACGATCGCCGCGGCCATCGCCGCCCAAGCCGCCCACACCCACCCACCGGCACCAACCCCGGCACACTGACCACCATCGCCGCAACCGCCAGGCCCTCAGGCCGCCGCACTTATGCCGCATTTGTCCCACCCCCGTCACACGGGCACCACGGCGACCACCCCGAACAACCACGCCAACTACAAGAAATTGCCCGAAAGCCTCGCCAGCGAAGCCTTGACGACAACCCGGTTTGGGAGATCTTGGTCGATTCAATCCGGAATTCAGGGGTAAACCGACCAAGATCTCCCAAACTGACGATTGGGATTTCGGGCAAAGAGGTCTTATCGGGATCAGACTCCCCCCAAGAGGGGTGGCGCACAAATTGATCGGCGATTGTCGACGCCCATCATCCCGAACCCCACGAACCACCATTCCCTTGGATCTAAACGCCCGAAATATCCCCTCCGATGAGTCGAGGGCCGGAGGGGTTGGCGCATTATCAGGAATAGTGAGGCCTCAACCCGACCCGGCGGGCACACTTTCCTTGAAAATGGCCTCCGGGCAGCCGAAACGGCGGGTTGATCATGGGGGGAGCGCGCGGATCAGGGCTGGGCTTCGATGGTCGGCGATCCATAAACGGGGGCAAATCGCCGGATCGAAAGCTGGCGGACCGCCGCGCTTGCCGAGTCAACGCGACTGCCCAGCAGGCCGGCCTGCTGGGCAGCGGTAATGAACAGAACCTCCGCCAAACCCTACGGCTTCTGGGGCTCCCGCACGGTCAGCACGATCTTGCCGGCGGTGCGGCCGGTTTCGCCGAGGGCGTGCGCCTTCGCCGCCTCGGCGAGCGGGAACGTCGCCTCGATGTGTGCACGTAGCGCGCCGGTTTCGACGAGGTCGGCGATGGCCTGCATGCCGGCGTGGTCGGCCTCGACGAGCATGGACCTGTATCGGACGCCCCGCTCGGCGATCGCCGCCAGTTCGTCGGCGCCGACGGGCACCGGCAGGATCGAGACGAGGGTGCCACCCGGGCGCAGCACGGCGACGGAGCGGGCCCGCGCGCCGGTGTCGACCGAGAGCGGGTCGAGGACCACGTCGACATCGCTGACGGCCTCGGTGAAGTCGACCGAGCGGTAGTCGATCACCTCATCCGCGCCGAGCGACCGTACGAAATCGTGTTTGGCGGCGCTCGCGGTGCCGATCACGTAGGCGCCGCGCGACTTGGCGATCTGCACGGCCAGGTGGCCCACGCCGCCGGCCGCCGCGTGGATCAGGACCCGCTGCCCGGGACGGACGTCCGCCGTATCGACAAGTGCCTGATAGGCGGTGAGCGCGGCCAGTGGCAGGGCGCCGGCCTGGACGTGATCGACACCGGCGGGCTTGCGGGCGAACGCGCGGGCGGGCCCGGTCACATACTCGGCGTGCGATCCGACCCCGCCCGGATACGGCAGCATCCCGAAGACCTCGTCGCCGGGCTTGAACAGGGTGACCCCGACGCCGACGGCCGCCACGACGCCGGAGACGTCCCAGCCGAGCACGAGCGGCAGCCGGGCGACGCTCCCGGCATGGGCGCGGTTCTTCCAGTCGGTCGGGTTGATGCCGGCCGCGTGCACGGCGACCAGGATCTCGCTGAACCCGGGCACGGGCTTGGGCAGCAGGACCTCTTGCAGCACCTCGGGGGTTCCATAGATGTCCTGGCTGATCGCCCGCATGGTTTCGGTGTTCGTCATGGGTCCAGCCTCGCCGCGACCGCCGCCCGGTACCATGGCATGATCGCCATCTTTCGACGGGATCCTGCCATGGCAACCGCGCACCGTGTCGTCGTTCTCGCCCCCGACGGGGTGTACCCCTTTGAGCTGGGCATCCCGAAACGGGTCTTCGGCGCCGCCGGCGACCGCTACGAGGTCGTGACCTGCACTGCCGACGGTCGCCCGGTGCGGACCAACGCCGACTTCTCGATCACCGTCGAGCACGGCGCGGAGGCTTTGCGCACCGCCGACACCGTCATCATCCCGCCGTTCGACTCGTCCGAGCTCAGCCGGGCGGCGCCGGCGGCGGTGGCCGAGGCACTGGCGTTCGTGGCGCCCGGCGCGCGGATCGTGTCGATCTGCACCGGCGCCTTCGTGCTGGCCGCCGCCGGACTCCTCGACGGC